>ORMF010605079.1_pt1 | contig 23555 bp, 23 predicted proteins | sample 1779871 | NCBI WGS metagenome assembly ORMF01 (sample SAMEA104232316, study PRJEB22302) | groundwater metagenome | biome: forest; feature: aquifer; material: groundwater | place: USA | collected 2011-08-07 | depth 5.4 m | reverse complement strand
TAAAATCGGCTTTGTCCGTCATCGTGCGCCCGTAGCTCAGCTGGATAGAGCGTCTGGCTACGGACCAGAAGGCCGGGAGTTCGAATCTCTCCGGGCGCACCAGCTAACCTCTATCCAGTCAATTAATTGTGCTGGATCTTGGTGCACGCTCCAATTCCTCACTCTGCTGACTGTGCCCAATTTTGTGCCCACCCTGCGCACTTTGTGCCCTCTCCATTGCATCCAAAACCGTCTCGCTACGCGGATGAACGTAGCGCCGGGTTGTGGCGAAGTCGCTATGTCCCGCCAGGTACGCCAGCGTGTAGGGGTCCATTACAGCCGCCCAGCGGGTTAAGCAGGTATGCCGCAAGGTGTACATGGGGAAATAGGAAACCTCCGCAAGTTCGCAGGCGCGCCGATGCCGCTTCTTGAGTGTGGACTGTTCGATGTGCCCGCTCTTCGTGGGCGCCGGGAACACCCATTCAGATGCAGCACCCAAACGCCGCATCTCAACTATTGATGCCACGCGTGCCGGTAGTGGAATCACCCGGCGCGCGTTTTCAGTCTTGCCATGTTCAATGTGCAATCCACCGTCCCGAATTTCCTTCCACTGTAGACGGTAAGCTTCATCCGGTCGCAGCCCGCAATCAAGAAGCATTGTCGTAACGTCGCGCAACAGATACGGGTCTTGCGGTTTGATCGGCTCGTTGCCCCTCTTTATGGCCCGGATGCCTTCCAGCGCGTGTTCGTAAGCTTTGGTGATTCCATCCCCAATGACATTGGCCGATTGCAGATAGTTCCCCTGTTCGGTGGCGGAGAGCACACGATCCCGCCGCTTCTCCCCCGGAAGCATCGACACGCGGGGAAGAGCCTTCTCGACCTTGCCCCACTCCGTTGCCAGCTTGAACATTCGCCGCAGGACTTCCAGTTGCCGGTTGATGCTCGAAACCTCCAAGCCGGTTTCCCGTTTCTTGGCAATGAAGGCAGTGATCTTCTCCGCCGTGATTGCGTCGATTGGGCAACTCGAAAGGTGAGCGAACTCAAGTAGGTTTCGCACCCCAAGCTTGTAGTATGCGAGGGTGTTCGGCTTCGCTTGGAAATGCGATTCGATGTAGGGTAGGAAATCCAGCTTGGCGAAGTCTTTCAAAGTCGGGACGGATATTTTCTCCCGGATGCCGACTTCCCCTTTCGCAAGTGAGGCTTTGTGTGTTGCCTCCATTTGTTCGGCCAACCGCTTGTTGCTCTGTTTCGTGCTCTCCCGGATCGGTTCGCCGTTCCAGGTGAATTTGTACCACCAGATTTTGCCACGCTTGTAGACAGCCATCGTTCAGTGTTCCTTCCCTTATTCCAAATCGTTCCTGAGTGCGTCCTGCCGATCCGCCGGCAACTTCTCCACTTCGGCTTTCAGTTCGGCCACCTTCCGCTCAAACCATGTCCGATCCTTCTTCGGTGTCGTCTTCTGTTTCGGCTGTGAGTTCGTTTCTCCATCCCGCCGGCCTACTCAAGAACGTACTTGGACTCCACGTTTGGGTCTGCATCAGCACCGCGAGAGCGAGTCTCCCGAATAGTCTTCTCGGCAAACCGATCTCTCAGTGAAATACGCAACAGCACGTCCGCAGCACGGGCCTCTCTGGATGCGACCACCGTATCCTCACTCCATGACAGCACTCGATACATCTCAGGCCCTGCCGTCATCAGGTAGGTTCCAAGCTGGGGGTGCTTCACGTAGAGTTCTGCTCTCGTTTCTGTGCAGGATGCTTCGGACTTGCTGCACCAGACAACGACCGCGTTCTCCGTTGAGTGGACCAAGGGGCCTTGAATTAGCCGCCAGTGGCCACGCACGTTCATGTGATTGCCTTCTTGTTGCATGTTCTTGGTCTGAAGCCTTACCGAGCCAACAGGCCCACACGAGAGGCTTACGGCCGTCAACCCTAAGACAATACGTGCATTTCGAATCGCGTTTGTCATAAGTCCTCTGATTCTATGCCGCCCTGAGTTATGACTTCCGCCAGTTCCGCGCCTCGCACCACCGCCATAGCCCGAACCTGTTGCGCTTGCGCTTCGAGCGAAACGCCGAAATCCGCCTGTTTTTCATTGCTCACTCTGACGTAGCCGATTGCTCTCATGTCTCTAGTCTACCTAAACCCCCTATAGGATACAAGGGATTTCTTTACATGCCGCCTAAACCCGGTTAAGATTAGGCCATGGCGAAGAGACTGCCACTCGAAGTGCTTGAGTTCTTCCGCAAGCAAGGCGCAAAAGGCGGGAAGATCGGTGGGAAGCGTTCCCTTGAAACCATGACGCCGGAGGAACGCGCGGGCCGTGCGAAGAAGGCTTCGGATGCCGCCGTTGCCGCACGCAAGGCGAAGAAGAAACGCCGTATTGAAGCCGGATAGCAAGGGAACGGCAGGGACGATGTCATCCGCGATGCTCGGTTGGGTTTTGGCAATCTTCGGAGTGATAGTGCTCGTCTTCGCGGTGCTCCTCTGGACGCGATTGCTCAAGACCCTGGTCTTGTTAACGGTTTTGGGGACAGGCGTCAGTCTAGCCGACAGCGTCGATTGGAATGCTCCGATGACGCCGCTCGCTTTCATCAAAATCGGTTTGCTGAGTTCCTGCGTGTGGTTCATCATTCACTTCATCTGGCTTGAATGGAGGACTTGGAACGGCCTGGACCAGTGGCCGACCCCGAAGGGCCGCTACTATGACCGATGGCTGCAACTTCCACGAGACCGAGGCGGAGATTACTACCCCTGGCTCGCTGAACAAATGGGCTGGCAGGAACCGTGGGCTTCATGGGTGCAAATGGAAAAGGAAACCAAGTCCTTGAAAAGGGGGCCACACAATTAGCGTGCCTCACCGCTTGTCATCCAACCGTCCCGTTGCATGACAAAGTTGGCCATGGTGACATGGCTATCAAGAGCAGGTAAACGAGTTCCGCCAGCTCAGGATCGCCGAGCTTAAGAGTTCGCTCAATGAGTCGATGTTGGGCAATCGGCGCTTTGCTTTCATGCTCTGCGTTTTCGACGAATCCGCGGGCGTGCGTTTCCTTCAACATAAACTGGAGGTTGGGCACGACATTTGGCCGTGGCTCAATAACTTTCAATTTCTTCTTGGCTTGCATTCTCTGTTCCTTCTGCCTTTTCGGCTTCGATCACCTGGTTCACACCTTCGTAGACTTGTACTTCTCTCATGCTGTTCGCCTCCCGGTGGTAGCTCTACTCTTAAGTCCATTCAGTCCAGCCGTCAGCGCCGCCGCAACCCCGCCCGTACCGGCCACTGCTTCAATGGCGCTATCTGAAGCACCTTTGCGGGTATGGTGGACAACCACAACAGGAACCCCTAAGTTCTCCGCCACCTTGCGCAGTCGGGACGTTTCTGCATACTGACTTCTGAATACATCGTTTTCGCGTTTGCCCCCGCTCTTAACCACGGCGGTCAGAGTGTCAACGAATAGAGCCCGCACGTGCAGGTGTTTGCCAAGCGCTTCGAGTTGTTCAGCGCCGCCCCCGAGCAGGGGTAGCAGTTCGTAAGCAAAGTGTAGTTGTTCGCTCCAAGTGCCTGCTGGTGCGATTTGCTGAAGCCGCGCCATGGTCCGCGCCGCCGGTTCTTCTAACGCGGCATACAGCACCGGCCCCGAATCAACCGCAACGATTCCATCAACACCCCGGCCGCCCGCAATGTAAATTGCAAGTTGCAGGGTGAGCCACGATTTCCCCGCCTTCGGTTTTGCTACCAGCATGGTGAGCCCGTCCCATAGCAACTCTTCGAGTAGTGGCCGCAACCTCGCCACCCGGCCCGTGTACAACTCGGACGCCGAGATAATGGCTGGCAGGATGGACTCAGCCAATTCGCTCTGGGTATCGTCGAGCACGTCGGCAATGACGCGGTGGATCATTTGCTCACCGCCTCACTCTCCACGTGCGCGATTAATTCCAATTCGCTGTGTCCGGCTCGAAACCAGTCTGTGATGTCCTTACATCCGTCGTCCAGTTCGAGATAGATCACGTTGGCAACCTCGCCATAAAGAGCGCGTGCAATTTTCCGTCCCCGCTCTTCCCCTGGCGCATCAGCATCAGGAATCAGGATCACCTCACGGCCCCGCAGTACTTCCGTGAAACTGTCGAGCCAGGGAGCCTTGGCGCCGCCGGCATTTGTAGTTGCAACGAAGCCGTGTTCTCGAAGTTTTTCGGCGTCCTTCTCACCCTCGGTAACGAACACGATTGGCGCCTCGATCACCTCGGGCAACCGATACAAGACTTGCCGCGGATGCTTCCGCCACACCCAGCCGCCCGCGCCATTTGGGCGCCGCTGTGGAAATCCTTTTTTACGCTCGCCCTGCTCCTGCCATTCGTAGCGCAAAATTTGGTACAACAACGTGCCGCGTTCATCGCGATAATCGTAAGTGTCGATCAGCGCCGCGTGTACTGGAATTGAGTTCGGCCGCCATTCCTGCCCAGCCTGCTCTTGCCGCTCCGGCCAAAGCCCGCGGGCCCGGAGCTCGCCAACCACCGCAGCCTGATCGCAGCCTGCAAAGCATTTCACCAGCAGCCGGCCGCCCTCGCCGTCAGTGAGGCTCAGCGAAGGCGAACGGTCCTCATGAGCAACACAGCACGCCATCCAACCGCGGCCGCTCCTGCGGCCATTGAGCGCGTGTGCGATGCGTTCGGCATTCATGCGGCGCAGCCTCCACCGCCGCCGGTAGGGCGGGATTCGAGCCACGCCGAAATGTCTTCAGGCTTGTAGCGGACTGCCGCCCCGATCTTGATGTACTTCGGCCCTTGCCGTAGAAGCCGCCAGCGACGCGTGGACGCGACGGACAAGCCGGTGATGCGCGCCACGTCATGCTCCGTTAACAGTTTTTCAATGTTGCTTGGCGTTCCCATATGGTCTCCTCTTGGCTGGCCGTATTGCCAGCTAGAGCTAGCCTAAACGGGAAGAGGATGAAAAACTGCTACCGAATAAATCGGCCTTCGGTACCGAATAAATCTGGTATTTTTTCAACCCTTGTATTTGTTCGGTTTCCGAGAGGTGTTTCAGATGGCTAACGCAGGGGAGGCGGATTTGTTCAACTTGGCTGCATATGCCCGGAGGTGCGAAGAGACGTTTTTCACTTGCTGTGGGGTTGGTCGCTTGGTGCTGTATAAAACTTGGGCAACCTGATTGTTGGTGCCGCCCGACGCCTTCAGACTCGCCGCCGCAGCCTTCTTTTCGTCCGGTATCGTTTGAGGCCGACCACGTTGCTTGCGCAGGTCTCCGCTATTTTTCGCCCCGGTTGCAGGCGATGGTTGCACCGATGCTGTCTCTACGGCCGCTTTTTGCTCAGCAACATACCTCCGACCTTCGGCTTTCCAATACCCCATCCGTTCCATCAATCTCAGTCGAAGTTCATTTAACAAGCTTTCGACGTGCACCAGAATGGGGGAAGTCTTTCTAGCTAATTCAAGCCAACCCTGCGCGTAGTTGAAGAGCCATTGATCGTACGCGCCAACTTCGTTGTCGCTCCAAACAACATGGACACCGCGCTTTGCCCAAATGTCAAACTTCTCGACAGCCATGCCAATCATCCAATCAGCGTAATTATTTCCAAGTCCACGAGAGGGGCGTTCTTTTAGAAGGCGTGAGTTGAAACGGCAGTGTTCCTCTTCCGCTCTGCGAGTGGCATCGTTCCACACTTGGTGCTGTGGGGCGTTTTCCGGGAAGGGGTTCCCTTCGACTGGGTCGCCGGCAGATTGCATTCCGTCCGGCAGTCTAAACGGGTCAAGCGTGTCGGCCATCGCTCCCTCTGCGATTCCCTGACTGGAGAAACCAACACCACCTCCCATTGGACCCTGAGCGCCAGGCAGGAGTTGCTCTTCGATTTTGTCAGCGTTCAACATTATCTCCGCGGCGTAGCTGTCCAGTTGCCCAACAACGACGTCAAGCACGGCCTGTAGTTCGTCCTCGGCACGCGGCGCTTGGAGACAATTCCCGTCACACGCAGATGTTACGACCCGCTTGCAGAACTCGGCCAAGTGCTCCTTGACCTGGGTCGATCGCCAGAAGTCCGCAACGGCGGACGTCCGCAGGTCCGGGTGGATGCGAAAGAGAGAGCCTTCGATATCAAGGATTGCCCGTCCGACGGTGACGGTGTGATTTGGGGATTTCAGGCCCGAGAAGCGATGGTGTCGACAGATCCATGCAGCTTGTGAGATTTCACGGAAGCTCCAATCCTCTCCGAGGTAGCATGCAACTTGAGGCTGGCGTCCTCGCAATCGGTCTTCAACCTCTGCCCTCCATCTCCCTCCAAATGGGTACACGGCGGGCACTTTCGCAAACTGCTCGACGTTGCCTAACTCGGCGAACCTCGGGCCATGAAAGACTTGTCCAGAGTAGTCGGCCAAGTTTCGGATCGGCAGTCTAAGTGAGAGAAAAGCATTCGACTCTCCCGAGTTCAGAAACGATTCCATCGCCTCTTTCGATGGAAAGAAGCGCGGCTTAGACGGTTGTTGCTCCCTGACACGGATCTCTGGGAGGCCACCCAGTTAGATCTCTCGGGAACTTCTGTTAAGGCTTTTTCCCCGCGTAGGTTGGGGTCTGGACCGGTGACGCTCATTCCCTGCTCCGCCCTGCCTGAATTTGAGGACTGGCCGCCGGGGAGCAGGGAACCCGCGAGCCCGGTTCATGAGGCCGGGCCGACGGCCAGTCTCAGTCTAGCGTGGAAACCTGCCGTCCTGTGTTGGGTTGAGCAATCCGCGCGCTCCAGGGAGTGTTCTGGGTCAGTTGCTCATGGTCACACTCCCTCAAAAGTCTGTTGATGTCGCGTCGAAGTTCTTCAAACTCCAGGCGGCCAAGTAACAGGAACCGCCGCAGGGTCTTTCGGTGCATATTCCACTCAGCGGATCGCCTTCCGTGTCGCCAATTTGCCCTTCGACATCGTTCCTTCCCTTCCGGCGTTCTGGGGCCCGTGGATGCGCCGCCGTGCAACCGACAGCGGGTGTAGCCGCCAGTTCTTTTGCTGCGCATTGCCGGAGCCTTGCATCTACCGCCGGAACGCGTCAAGGCATTGCACCGTGGAGACTTAGAAGGATCGCCTGAAGGGTTCCCATTCCTCAGCCATCCGCGTGTTGAATTTGCGTCGCTCTCCATAGGGTCCAATGGCGATTTTAAAAAATCACGTTCAGATGAATACGTTGCACCGATTCTCCGGGCTTCCCGCATCGATCACTAAAACGATTTCACTCCATGGGCATAACCGTCATCCGTCTGTATGATAGCGCTCGGTGTCAATGCATGTCACCATTTGTTGGCGTGCCGCTATCCCTGGGATTCACCTTTGTTCGGGGAGATACTCAGGTCCGGTGTGTGCAGATGCGTGCGCGGGATCAAGGTGTAAAGGCTTGTATGGAACCGTTCCTGAAAAATCCCCTCATGGGGTAGAGTGCCAGCTTTTGCATAGAGAGTTGTCCGTGGGTTCTACCAGCCTGCCGGAAACACGATCTGGTATTTGGTACGTTCATCCAACACGAGTAATGCCTGAAGGGTTTCAAAATATTTGACTCGGAACGTGTCCGGCAATTTCCCGGATGGTTTCAGCCCGCCCCGGCTTCGGCAAGCGAGGGACTGGTCAAACGAGCAGAACTCCCAACGTCGCGCGAGATAGCTTATTATCGACTTTGGCACCAGCCGCAAAGAGAACAACAATGAATATCAAGGAAGGCTTACGCCGGTTGGGCATCGTTCTCGGTGCCCTCGGTGGCGTAGTAGGCGTAATGGCAGGATACACAGGCGCACAGGACTTATGGAACCACCGTGCCGCCCACAAGAAGTTCCAGTCGTTGATGGCTTCAACTACCATGCTGAAGGTTGCCAAGGTGGAAAATCAGCCAGAGGCAAAACCTGGCCCGTGGGATGAATACAGCACCAGGCGCACGGCGAAGCTGTCTGATATTGATATTACCGATAGCCAGGATGAGCGTGGAGGCCGCTACCTGCTTAAGGCCCATCCCCTCCTTGCGGGGAACCACGACGGAATCAACTCAATACATCTTGATCGAGCAAGGATAGTGTCTTCGATTGAGCTCACGACCGGAGAGTGGGTTCATAAGACAGAGCCACCTTACATTCAATCCTACTTTGGTGTCCTTCTCTATCCCATTCTTGGCTTTCTACTTCCATGGGGTGCCGTCCGGGTTCTCATATGGGTAGGCATTGGATTCTCTTCACCGCTGGACCGCTGAATCTGCCACAGCCACTGTGCCCAATTTTGTGCCCACCGCCTGCATAGAAGCATTACCCATGCTTACCAGCGTGCTCGGTGCGGTAGCCCTGAAGTGTTTGGAAACTAACAATCATTGAGAATAGTGAGCAACCGTTGTGCCTACTGCCAAGTTGCTGATTCTTCGTGGTATCATGGCTACGGACCAGAAGGCCGGGAGTTCGAATCTCTCCGGGCGCACCACTCCACAAAAAAGGTCCACTTTACTCGTACCGCATTGCCCGCACAGGCGAAATGCGCGAAGCCTGCCAGGCCGGCAGCAGCGAGGCCGCCAGTGAGGCCGTTAGCAGCGTGACCACGCTGGCCAAAAATACCGGCCCATCGGCGGCCTGCCCGCCGAACAACTGTGACTCGACGTAGCTCCCGCACAGGTATCCCGTCAAACCCCCGGCCGCAACACCAAACAGGATCACCGCGACCATCTCACGCATCACGAGCCGGATCAGGGAGCCTTGCCCGGCGCCCAGCGCCATCCGGATGCCGATCTCGCGCGTGCGTTGCGCCACGACAAAGGCCAGCACTCCATGCAGCCCCACCACCGCCAGCAGCGTCGCCAGCAGCGCGAATCCGACGGAGAGAAACGAGAGCATCCGTTCGTTGGCCAACCGCATGTTCAGTTGCTCGTCCATCGTGCGCATGTCATACACCACGAGATTTGAATCCACGCGCCGCACCTGCTCGCGCAGCAGCGGCAGGATCTGCCGGGGATCGCCCTGGAACCGCGCGTAGATGTTGGCGGTGGTGCTCTGGTGGATGCGCGAGTCGAAATTGAGGAAGGTCTGGCGCGGGACCTCGCCGCGCACATCATGGTAGCGCGCGTTGCCGAAGACACCCACGATCTCGGTATCCGGCGGCAGGTCGCGGCCTTGCGCCAGACGTAGGCCCACGGGGTTGACGCCATTCAGGTATTCCTTGACCAGAGCTTCGTTGACCAGGCATAGCTTGCGCCCGGCGCCCCAGTCCCTCCAGGAGAAATCGCGGCCCAGCTTGATGGGAATGCCGAGCGCATCGAAGTAACCGGGCGTAACGGCGTTGTAGAAGCTTTGCGGAACATTGCCTTCCCTGGAAGGCACTCCGGAAATGCTGATATCCCCGTCCCAGCGCCCTCCCGTGAACAGGCGTGTCGCGTTCGCGCCCACTGCCTGTACGCCGGGAACATTGCTCAGGCTCTCCAGCAGCGTGCGAAAAAGCTGGAGCTTGCGGCCATCATCGTACTGCGTGGCCGGGCGCACGGCGAACATGGCGACGTTCTCGGCGTGGAACCCGAGATCCACTTTACGAAGATTGTCGAGCGTTCGGACAAACAGACCGGCGCCGATCAGCAAAAGCGACGACAAGGCCACCTGCAATGCCACAAACGTCTTCCGGAGGCGCACGTGACCTTGACTGCCGGTAACCGATCCGGCGCCTTCCTTGAGCGCCTCCGTAGCCGGTACGCGCGAGCCGCGAAAGGCGGGAATGAGTCCGAAGACGAAAGCGGTGGCCAGTGTGACTGCGGTGGTGAACAGCAGGATCCGCGTGTCCGGCGTCGTCTCGAGCGAGAGGTTCGCCGGATCAAACGGCAACAGGCTCACCAGGAGCCGCGTCAGCCACACGCTGAGAAAGAGCCCGGTGAGTCCGCCCGCCGCGGCCAGGATCAGGCTCTCGACGAAAAGCTGCCGGACGATCTGCCCACGCCTTGCGCCCAGTGCCCCGCGAATGGCCACTTCGCGCTGGCGCGCTCCTGCACGGGCGAGCAGAAGATTGGCAACGTTGGTGCAGGCGATCAGCAGCACCACACCTACCAGCCACTGCAGCAGAACCAGCGGCCGCTCAAAGCCTATACGGAGAAACGACATTCCGCGGTCCGCCGGAACCAGATCGAGCCGCTGGCGTAGGAACCGCTCCCTGGCGCCGGGGAACTTCTGGAAGAATTCGCCCTGCAACTCTTCCTGCTGACGCTGGCTGTAGAGGACGCGCATGGCGGCCTGAGCCTTCTCCAGAGTCACGCCGGGCTTCAGCCGGGCAAACAGGTAGAACCATGCCGACCGCTCTTTTTCGAGTTCGTCCCAAGGCGGCAGCAGGGCTGGCCTCATCGTAATGGGCGCCCAGAGCCGGGTGGGAAGCACCGCGTCTGTGCCTTCGAATTCGGGAGGTGCGACGCCGACTACGGTGAACGGGACCCCATTCAGCCGTATGGTGGAACCGACGATATCGCGTTTCCCCTCGAAGCGATTCTGCCAGAAATCGTATTGCAGCACGGCATAGGGATGTCCGTTGCGGACGGTGTCGTCCTCCGGCGTCAGGACGCGTCCAAGATGTGGGCGCGTACCCAGCACTTGAAAAAAGTTACCGGCCACCATGCCCACGTTGATCATCTCGTTGCGATCCTCGCCTAGCAAGCTCACCCGATCCATTACTTGACCGGTGAGTCCGGAGAACACTGTGTTCCTTTGGCGAAAGGCAAGGTACAAGGGGTGAGAAAAGGTGTGCAGCCCGTCGCCGCTTTGCGATCCGAAACGGCCGCCCTCCATCCGGATCTGGACCAGCTCGCGCGGATTCTCCACCGGCAGCAGCCGCAGCAGAATCTGGTCGAACAGGGTAAAGATCGAGGTATTGGCCGCGATTCCGAGCGCGAGGGAAACAACGGCAGTCGCCGCAAATCCCGGATTCAGGCGCAGCACGCGGGTGCCGTATTTCAGCTCCTGCCAGATCGAGCCGGCAACGGTCCATGGATTCACGCGAAGATCCCCTTTCGAGCTCCGTCCCGTATAGACGAAATCAGCGGGCTGAGGTTAGAGGCTAAGTACGAGATCAGGCGGGCCTGAGTTCCAATAACATGGAAAGAGCAAGAATCGGGAACCGGAACATGCCGCCCATCCTACCTCATCACTCCTTGACCTTCGACGTGATCGTAGCCGGCATCGGCGGAATGGGGAGCGCCACGGTCTATCATCTGGCGAGGCGCGGCGTCAAGGTGCTGGGCTTGGAGCAGTTCGACATTCCTCACGAATTCGGGTCCTCGCACGGGACCAGCCGCATCATCCGACTCGCTTACTCCGAGCATCCGAACTATGTCCCGCTGCTGCGGCGTTCCTATCAATTGTGGCGCGAGTTGGAGGAGCTGAGCGGCGAGCGTCTGCTTATGATCACCGGCGGCCTCGACGCCGGCACACGGGAAAGCTCCACTGTCCGCGGCTCGCTTCGGTCCTGCGCCGAGCATGGTTTGGAGCATGAGCTCCTCGATGCGGTGGAGTTGAACCGCAGGTTTCCCGGATATCGATTGCCGGATGGGATGGTGGGCGTCCACCAGCCGGATGCCGGCTTTCTTCTTCCGGAGCGATGCATTGTGTCCCATGCCGCGGCGGCGCAAAGGCTCGGGGCGGAAATTCACTCAAGAGAGCCGGTCTTGGAATGGCGCGCCGATGGCGGCGGGGTGCTCATAAAAACCGGCCGCGCCAGCTACCGCGCCGCCAAGCTAGTGATCACTGCCGGTCCGTGGGCTGCGGCGCTGGTTCCGGCGTTGCAGCCGTGGGCCAGACCCGAACGGCAGGTGATGATCTGGACACAACCGCTCCGGCCAGAGTATTTCCAGTTGGGCGCGTTTCCCATATTCAACATGGAGGTTCCCGAGGGCCGCTTCTACGGGTTTCCCGCCCACGGCGTGTCCGGGTTCAAGCTCGGCAAGTACAACCACAGACGCCAGAATGTGGACCCGGACCATATGGATCGCGCCTGCCACCCGGAGGATGAAGAAATTCTGCGGGCCGGAATCCGGCGCTATTTTCCCGATGCCGATGGTCCGCGGCTCGATATGAAGACGTGTATGTTCACCAACTCGCCCGATGAGCACTTCATCTTGGATCTGCATCCGGAGCACACGCAGGTGGCGCTGGCAGCCGGGTTCTCCGGGCACGGGTTCAAGTTCTGCTCTGTGATCGGGGAGATCATGGCGGAGCTGGCCCTGGACGGCGTCACGCGATTGGACACCGATATGTTTCGTTTGAATCGGTTTCGGAGTGGGAGTACACTAACGTGAGGTTCCTCCTACTATGAAAACTATTTTTGCTGTCTTGCTGTTCGCATGCACCATTCCCGTTTTGGCTCAACCGCAGGGGCCGGGGGGCCAGGCTCCCCGCCGCGGACCCGGTATGCCGGAAGCGCTCGTCATGGATGACCAGACCGGTTTCGAATCGATCTTTGACGGGACCATGAAGAACTGGGATGGCGACCCGACGTTTTGGCGCGTGGAAGGCGGCGCCCTGGTGGGCGAGAGCACCAAGGAGAAGCCGATCACCAGGAACACGTTCCTGATTTGGCGCGGCAGCAAGCCGGCCGATTTCGAACTGAAGGTGCAGTACAAGATCAACTCCACCAACAGCGGCGTGCAGTACCGCAGCGTGGAAATGCCCGAGGTCGGACAGTGGGTGATGAAAGGCTATCAGGCCGACATCGATTTTCAGAACACCTTCACCGGGCAGCTATATGAAGAGCGCGGCCGTGGTTTCCTGGCTATGCGCGGCCAGTCGACCTGGATTGAAGCGGGCAAGAAGCCGCGGGTGATCGCGAATCTGAAGACCTCCGAGGATCTCAAGGGCGGCATCAAGATCAATGACTGGAATACGATGCACATTATCGCCCGGGGCCACATGCTGATCCACATTCTGAACGGGCAGTTGATGAGTCTGGCGCTGGATGACGACAGCGCCAACGCCGCCAGCGCCGGGCTGCTTGGATTCCAGCTCCACATGGGCGCGCCAATGAAGGCGGAGTTCCGGAACGTCTGGCTGAAAAGCCGCTAACAGGGCAGGAACGTAAACGCCAGGCTGCCGATCACAAACCAGATCAAGGCGAAGATCAGGCCATAGCCGAAAAATCCGCGGAAATCCACGTGGGTGATTCCGGCCACCACCACATACCAGAACGGAGAGGCGAGGTTCCCCATCTGGTCCCCGACGCTCAGCGCCAGAATGCCCCGCTGTACCGTTACTCCGACGCTCTGGGCCGCTTTGGCGGTGACAAAGCCTTGCACCGCCCATTGTCCGCCGCTGGAGGGGATGAACATGGCGAACACCGTACTCACCGCCGCCGTCAGAACGGGGAAGGTGAGCGGTGTGGAGACGGTGGCGATCAGCCCGGCCAGCTTCGGTCCGGTGATGGTGAACTGGACCAGCCCGGCGACGCCGGCGTAGAGGTGATAGAGCACAATCACCGCCCATCCGCTGACAACCGCCTTCTGCACGGATCGCGCGAAGGCGAACACGCTGCCATGGAAAAACAGGCACGCCAGCAAAAGCGTGGTGTTCAGCGAGTTGATGTCCAGGCTCATTCCTTTTTCCATGAAGTGAAAATAGAGCCAGCCGCACAGCATCGCGCACAGGACCATGGCCCAAAAGCCGCTCCGCTCCACCCGCTCAGACCAGCTATGGGGTCCGGGCTTGTCCGGCGTTGGCTCCTCGAGCAGCGCGCCGGTTCCGGGGAACTCCGACACGGGACGGCAATGCTTGGGCATCAGCAGGCAGCCCGCCACCATGACGGCTATGAGAAAGACCACCTCATGCACCAGCGCCGCCGGAGCCCAAATGGTCGTCTTGAGCGGCAGGATTCCAATCTCCTTTTCCAGGAAATGCCCGGGAGTGGCCACCAGCAGCGGCGCGCTGGCCGATAGCCCGAACTGCCAAACGGAATTCGCCGCCCAGATCACCGCCAGGAAATAGAGGAAATCCACCTTCAGTCCCTTCCGCTCAGCCTCCCGCGCAAAGTAGACGGCGATAATCGGACTCATTGCGATCCCGAGTCCCCAGTATAAATAGGCGGCGGCCGAGGTCACCAGAATCCCGAGCAACATTACCTGGTTTGAGGTTTTCGGCAGTTTGGAAAGAGCGATGACGCTCTTGCGGAACTGCGGCGTGGAACCGAGCACGGAGCTCAATACAATGATGAGCGTCATCTGCATGGTGAAGGGAAGCAGCATCCACAGGCCCCTGTAGTAGGCGTCCATGGTTGCCCTCACGCTGTCTCCCAGCGCCAGCGCCACGCCGGCCAGCAGCACCATCAGCATCACCGACGCGGTGATCGCATCGGGCACCACCTGTCCCATGGTTTTGGCGAATTTTTCCAGTCTGCTCTCCATCCATTGCCCTTTCCACCACAACGAGGCCTTGCGCGGCCAAAAAAAAGCGGGCCCTGCACCCTGGCCCGGTCCGGTGATTCTATCAGCAAAATCAGGCGGTGTGCCATATCGCGATGATCGTAATGAGGGTGTAATAATGTCCGCGGCGGCCGATAAGGACCTCGTATGGATCTGTTCCTGGCCCGTCAGCCGATCTTCGACCGGCACACGAACGTGCATGCCTACGAGTTACTTTATCGCTCCTCCGCCAACAACGCCTTCGATGGAACAGACGATACCGCGGCCAGTCTCCAGGTAATCAGCAACAGTTTTCTTACATTCGGATTCGACAAGGTCTCCTGCGGCAGGCCCTGTTTTATCAATCTTGGCCGGGAACTGCTGCTGGAAGGCTGTCTATGGTTGACCCCGCCCTCCTCCTTTGTAATCGAGGTATTGGAGACCGTGCCCAGGGATAGGGAAGTCTATCAGGCCTGCAAGCGCCTGCGCGATCAGGGCTTCACGATTGCCCTGGACGATTTCATCATGACCAACAGGGACGACCCGCTCATCGAGTTGGCCCAGATCATCAAAATCGATCTACGCGGCTGTACCCGCCAGGAGGCTGGATTCCTTCGCCATCAACTCCACGGCCGCGGCGTGGAACTGCTGGCCGAAAAGGTGGAAACGCAGGAAGAGTTTCAATGGGCCTTCTCCGCCGGTTTTCACTATTTTCAAGGGTACTTTTTTGCCCGGCCTCAGTTGATGTCGAGCAAGGAGATTCCCGGCTTCAAACTCAACTACATGCGGATTTTGACCGAGGTCCACAAGCCTGAGATCCAACTGGATGCCTTGGAACAACAGCTCCGGTGCGAGGCATCGCTCACCCGGCGTCTCCTGCGCTACATCAACTCCTCCGTCTTTCATTGGACCAATGAGATCTCCTCCATCCGGCAATCCTTGAGTTTGCTCGGGGAATGCAACGTCCGCCGATGGGTCACGCTGGCGGCCTTGCCCGGCCTGGCCACCGACAAACCAAACGAGCTGGTGATGAACGCCATGGTTCGCGCACGCTTTTGCGAACTGCTCGCCCCCTTGGTCGGATTGGAGCAACTGGGCGAGGATCTGTTCCTGCTCGGGATGTTCTCGCACCTGGACGCCATGCTTGACTGTCCCATCGAGAAGGTGCTGGCTGACTTCCCAACACCGGCCTCAATCCGCCTGACTCTGCTCGGAAAGTCCGACCCGGATAATCCCGTCGCCCTCCTTTTTGCCCTCGTGCAGCACTATGAGCGAGCCGACTGGCCGGCGCTGGAACTGGCCGCCAACGGGCTCCGCCTGAAAACCGATGAAATCACGCCCAGCTACAGAGACGCCCTCGATTGGGCGGATCAGATCTTTCAGGGGAGCCCGGCCTCAACCCGCCTCGCCGGCTAGCCCGCAAAGGGCCGCCCCGTCCCCCCAATACGCCCAAGCAACAGCAGCTTACCGAGACAGGACGAGGTCCGTTTTGCGGGCTGTTACTTAGAGAACCGGCTCCGGTGATCGCGACCTTGAGAAAAATGGATAGATCACCGGCAGCAGGAACAACGTCAACAACGTGCTGGTGAGCAGTCCGCCGATCACCACCGTGGCCAGCGGTCTCTGCACTTCGGCTCCCGGCGATGTGGACAACGCCATCGGCAGGAAACCCAGGCTCGCCACCAATGCCGTCATCAGCACCGGACGTAGACGAAGTTCCGCGCCCTCCCTCACTGCCTCGTCCATTCCAGTGCCCTGCTCACGCAGCCGGTTAATGGAACTCACCAGAACTATGCCGTTCAAGACCGCCACGCCAAACAACGCGATAAAGCCAACGGAGGCCGACAGGTTCAGATTCAGCCCGCGATACCAAAGGCCCGCCACGCCGCCTACCAGAGCGAACGGCACGTTCAGCAGTATCAGGAAAGCCTGCGGGATGGATTGGAAGGTGGCAAACAGGATAAGGAATATAATCACCCCGGTCACCGGGATGACGAGCATCAGCCGCCGCATCGCGCGCTCCTGGTTTTCAAACTGGCCGCCGTATTCGATCCTATATCCTGGAGGCAACCCAAGCTCCTTGCTGAGCTGCCGTTGCGCTTCAGCGACGAAACTGCCCAAATCGCGGCCGCGCACGTTTGCCTGTACCACGATGCGGCGCTGCCCGCTCTCGCGCGAGATCTGCTCGGCTCCACGGGTTACCTTCAGCACCGCCACCTGCCCCAAGCGCACCCGCTCCCCGCCGGGAGCCGTCAGCAGCAGGTCCTGCAGCGAATCTGCATGTTGCCGTGAGCTTTCCGGCAGACGCAACACGATGTCGAACCGGCGCTGCTGGTCGATCAGCGGGGAGACCGTCCAACCGCCCACGGCCACCTCCATCGTCTCTCGCAGATCCGTGATGTTCAGCCCGTAACGCGCCATCGCGGCGCGGTCCGGTTGCAGGGTCAATTCGGCCACGCCCGAGACCATCTCCATCTGCTCATCCTGTGAGCCGGGCACCGACGACAGAGTTTGCAAAGCTCGTCCGGCCAATTGGTCCAGCACACGCGTGTCGTCACCAAAGATCTTCACCGCCAGGTCAGCTTTTACCCCGGAAATGGTTTCGTCCAGACGCATGGCCATGGGCTGGGTGAAGTTGGCCACAACACCAGGAATCGGTTCCAGAGCTTTGGCCAAAGCCTCAATCAGTTCTTCCTTGGAGCGGAATCTCTTCCATTGTTGGCGTGGCTTCAATAGCACGTACACGTCGCCCATGTTGATGCCCATGGCCTCCGTGGCCAAGTCGGGCCGCCCGATCTTGGTGACCACGCCCGAGACGTTCTCGAACCCCAGCACGATCGTCTCCACCTGCTCGCTGATGCGCACTGATTCCGCCAGCGAGATACCCGGCAACTTGCGCGTTTCAATCAGGATGGAACCCTCGTCCAGCCGCGGCATGAACTCGGTGCCGATGAATGCGAGCGATGTCACCGCGGCGGCCACAACCATCACAGACACACCCACCGTAACCAACCGTGCCCGCAAACAGAGCCCCAGCAAGCGTCCGTAGAAGCGGCGTACCACCGCGAACCAGCGCGCGCCCTCATCTTTGTGGCTGCCTTTCAGCGCAACCGATGCCGCCGCCGGCACAGCCACCAACGCCAGTGCCAGCGATCCCAGCAAGGCCGAGCACACGGTGATCGCCATCGGCCGGAACATTCTCCCTTCCAGTCCCTGGAGCAGAAATATGGGGAAGTAGACGGCCATGATGATGAGCACGCCAAACAGGATGGGCCGCGCCACCTCATGCGAGGCCTCGCGCAATCCAGCCTCACCCCGATGCTGCTGCCGTACCGCGTTCTCCATCATCACCACCGACCCATCCACGATCATCCCGAAGTCGATGGCGCCGAGGCTCATCAGATTCGCCGACACCCCGAACAACCGCATGCCAATAAAGCCCGCCAACATGGAAAGCGGAATCACAGCCGCCACAATCAAGGCGGCGCGCAGATTGCCGAGAAACAACAGCAGCACCAGGATCACCAGCAGTCCGCCTTCCAGCAGGTTCCTCCGGACCGTCCCAATGGTGGCGTCAATCACCTCGGACTGATCGTAGAAGGGGACTATCTGCATCCCTTCCGGCAGGTGAAGCGATGCCAGCCGCTTCTTGATCCGCTGGATCACCTCCAAGCCGTTTTCTCCCTTCAACATGATCGCCATGCCCGAGACCGTCTCGCCTTTGCCGTCCCGCAGCGCCGCCCCCTGCCGCGGCATCGCGCCGGTGCGCACGGTGGCCACCTCGCGCAGCAGTACCGGCGTGCCCGTGCGTGCCAGCACCACGATCCGGCCAATGTCGTCGGCATCACGCAAGCGGCCCAGGCCGCGCAGGGTGTACTGCTCGGCGCCGTAGTTGAGAAAGCCGCCGCCGAAGTTTTCATTGTTGTCGTGGACGCGCTCGTAGATGTCGCGCAGGCTTAGCTGGTAACGCAAAAGTTTCACTGGGTCCACTTCAATGTGGAACTGCCGCGTTTGGCCGCCCCAGGTGTTTACCTCGTTCACCCCCGCCAGCGTGCGCAGTTGCGGTTTGATCAGCCAGTCGTGGACCGTCTTGCGCTCCATTTCCGTCTGCGGTCCTTCGATGGTGTAGTGAAACACCTCGCCAAAGGCCGTGGCCACAGGGCCCAGGGAAGGCCGCAGGCCCGCCGGAAGGCGGTCCCGCACTTCCAGGATGCGTTCATTGACCAGTTGCCGCGCGAAGTACGTGTTCACACTGTCGTCAAACAGCACCGTCACCATCGACAGCCCAAGCCTGGAAATCGAGCGGATGCCTTCGGCCTTGGGCAACCCCATCAGCGCCGTCTCAATCGGGAAGCTGACCTGCATCTCCACCTCGGACGGACCCATGGCCGGACACTCGGTAATCACCACCACCTGGTTGTTGGTAAGGTCGGGAAACGCATCGATCGGAATCTGGAGCAGGGACCAGACCCCATATCCCACCAGCGCCAGTACCCCGGCCAGCACAAACAACCGGTGGTCGAGCGAAAAGTCGATGAGCCGCCTGAGCACCATCTACTCCTCAACCAGTGAACTGCGCAGTAATTGCGATTTTAGGATGAAGGCGCCTTGCGTCACCACGCGATCCCCGCTTTTCAGCCCGCCAATCACCTCCACCATCCCGGAACCAGAGCCTCGGATATCCACGGTGCGGGCCTCGAACTGTGTAGCGCCGGTCTGGACAAAAACCGCCTGCTGGCCTTTGATCTCCTGTAGGCAAGTCTGGGGAATCAGGATGGCGCTGTGTCCGGCCGCGCCCGGGAGCGAGGCCTCGGTGAACATCTCAGGCTTCAACAGCCCATCGCGATTGTTCAACTCCACCAGCACCTGTATAGTGCGCGTGGCCGGATCGAGTTGCTCGCCAAGCCTTTCCACGCGTCCCGGAAAGCTGCGCCCCGGATACGCCTGCACGCTCACTCGCACCGCCATGCCCTTGCGGATCTTGGACAGGTGCTCCTCGGCCAGAGAGCCAATCATCCAAAGCACGGCAGTGTCCGCCACTAAAAACATTTCGGAAGAGGGCGAAACCACTGAGCCCGCGGTCACTCTTTGTTCTTGCACCACGCCTGCGGCAGGCGCACGCACCGGGACCAAATCATCATCGCCGTCGTGTCGGCCGGGCCCATGATCCTTGGGCTCATCCGGCTCCACGCCGAGAAAATCCGACAGATGCGTTCTGGTACGATCCATCTCCACTTGCCCCTGTGTGACGGCCGCCTGTGCATTGCGGAGTTCGGACTCGGCCCGCTCCACCTGTTCCACGGACCCGGCTTTCAGGTCCAGGAGGCGGCGGGCACGGTCCCGCAATCCGCGCAGGTAGGCTTCAGAGGCGCGCAGCCGCGCCAGCTCGGAGACAGCCTTCTGGTACTCCGCTCTGCCCTCATGCACTTCGTGGCTATGCATGCGCGCCAGCACTTGCCCGGCCTCGACGCGGTCCCCCACCGTGACATACACCTTCACCACGCGGCCTTCGGTGATGGCCCCAATGCGCCAGCTTCGCGTACCGTGCAGCGTCAGACGTCCGGTCATGCGGATGGAATCCCTCATCTGGCTGGCGGCGGCCTCGGACACTACAATGCCCGCCCGCTGTTGCGCTTCCGCATCGAGGCTGATCCGGGTGGGCGAAGAATGTTCCTGCGCCGGCTTGGCGGCAGCTGGTGTAGCCTCGCGCGCCTGGCTGCCGCAACCGGCCATCAACAGGATCAAGGTCAGGATCAGAAGGATGTGTTTGATCAAGGCTCTACTCCCAGGGCCAAATCCAAATTGACCCGGCTTTGCCGTAAATCCGCCAGGCTTCGCGCATAGGTGGTCTGCGCTTCGTTCTGGAGCCGCTGCGCGTCCAGCAATCGGAGCAGGTCTGTACCCCCTTCCACATAGGCGGCCTCAGCGATGCGATAGGTTTCCGCGGCCTGGTCCACCAAAGGCTTGAGCGAGACTGAGATCTGGCGGCGTCGAATCTCATAGTCCACCAGTGCCGACGCCACCTCCGCGCGGACCACCGCTTCGACGGCGGCCAGGTTTGCCTCGGCCATCCGGATCCGCGATGCGGCCGACTCCACAAATCCCGCATTTCGATTCTGAAACGGCAGATGGAATTGCAGGCCGCCGATCATCGTATTGAATCCATTGGTGCGTTTGAGACCAAATAGCACGTCGAAATTCGGTTTGGCATTCGCCTGCTGGAGCAGTTGGTTGGAACGCGCCTGATCCAATTGCAAGCGCGCCATTTTCACCTCGGTCCGCTGGGCGAGAGCCTCGCCGGCATCCGCGGCCACCGGGTCAGTGGGTCCTTCCAGCGGATCCGAAAACTCCACCACCGGGAACAGCGTCTGGCCCATTTCGCGGAACATGTGGATGCGAGCCCTCTCTGCCTCCAGCAGCATCATGTTGATGGCAATCTGCATGCGGCCCCCTTCCAGACGGACCCGCAACAGGTCCGCCTCCGCCATGATCCCCTGCTGGACGCGCACACGATGATACTCAATCACTCTCTTGAGCGTCTCGCCGCTCTCAATCTGAAGACCATGGATCCGCCGCGAGCCAGCGGCATTCCAGTAAGCCAGGCCGACGCGAGCGGCAATCTGCCGGCGCAGCAGTTCCTGGCCGAGTTCGAACAGGCTCACCTGTTGCGAGGCGACTTCGGTCCGTAGCCTGCGCTTGCCGGCCGACTCGAAGGTCTTTTGCAGGTAGGCGAACTGGTCCAGGTCATGGGAGTAGGTGAGCGGCGGTTGCCCGTGGAAGCGAAGGTTCTCCAGCTGCAGGACCAAGGTAGGGTCGATCGGGAGCCCGGCCTGCCGCTTTTCTCCCATGGCCATGGCCACCCGCTGCGCCGAGGCCGTTACATCCGGGTGCGTGGCCAAGGCCTTCGAAACGGCTTCCTGGAGCGACAGCTTCACCGCTGACTGCCCCAGCGAATAGCCGGCGCACAAAAACAGCAAAAATATCCGAAGAACGGTCAATTCTCCATGCTACCCGATTCCGTTACACTGGATTATGGAACTGCCCATCTACCAGCTGGACGCCTTTTCCTCGCGCCAGTTTGCCGGAAATCCAGCCGCCGTTTGCCCCCTGCCCTCCTGGCTTCCAACCGAAACCATGCAGGCCATCGCCGCCGAAAACAACCTGGCCGAGACCGCTTTCTGCGTCCCGCAAGGGGACCGTTATGGCCTGCGCTGGTTTACACCCACCTGCGAGATGGATCTTTGCGGACACGCCACGCTAGCCGCCGCGGCCGCCCTGTATCAGTATGAGGGAGCCTCCGGCGATGAGTTGTTGTTCGATACGCGCAGCGGGGAACTGTCGGTTCGAAAACAAGGAGACCGGCTTTGCCTGGACTTCCCCGCACAACCGCCGCAGCGCTGCCAGCCAGACGAAAAACTGGTGGAGGGGCTCGGCACCCAGCCGTTGGATATTCTCGCGTCCAACTACTACCTGGTGGTGTATGGCAGCGCCGAAGAGGTGATCGGGGTGCGCCCGAACTTCGACGTGCTTTCCCGGCTTGATCGCGGCCGCATCATTATCACCGCGCCCGCGGAGGACGTGGACTTCGTGTCGCGATTTTTCGCTCCCGCCTTTGGCATTGATGAAGATCCGGTCACCGGGTCCGCGCATTGCACGCTGATACCGTATTGGTCGCGGCGGTTAGGGAAAACCTCGCTTCATGCGCGCCAGGTTTCCCCGCGCGGCGGCGAGCTATGGTGCGAGGATCGCGGCGAACGCGTCTGGATCGCCGGGCACGTGGCGCCGTATCTCAAGGGCACTATCTACGTAGACTGACTTTGCCGGTAGTAGAAAATCAGATCCAAGGGGGCCGGCACATGGCCCATCGAACGCACGAAGCCGGACACTTGGCCCCGGTGATGCGTTCCGTGATTGACCACATGCATCACAATCTGCCAGAGCGGCGTTTGATACGGGTTCCCCTTCAGGTCCTGGTAGGGGACGATACGCCCCACTGAGGAATCGTTCTCCGCTCCTAACAACTCCTGCCAACCCTGATACACTCCCGGCCAATCGTTTTGCAGAACGGAAAGATGCCGGTCTTCCGGATTGACAAAACTGGTGGGAGTTCCTCGCACGCGTGCGAGCCAGATCCGATCCGCGGCGAATACATGCACCAGGGTATCGAGCACGCTCCGGTCCGCCGTCTTGAAGTCGCGGTTGAGTTCCTCCGCGGAAAGCGCGGCGGCACCCTCCACCAGCCTCGCGCTGGCCCAGGCCGCATAGTGGAAGTGTTGTTTCAGTTGCTCAGTCGTCATCATGTTGTGCAGACAGCCGTGTCACCACGGACATGTCTTCCAGGGTAGTTACGTCTCCTGCCACCGTGTTCGCCGTCACAATTTCGCGTAGCAGGCGCCGCATGATCTTGCCACTGCGCGTCTTGGGCAAAGCGTCCGCGAACCGGATCTCCTCAGGTCGCGCAAACGCTCCGATCTCGTGCGCCACCAATTGCCGGAGCTCCTTGCCAAGCACCTCATGACTGTAGTCGCCCTTCTTGAGCGTGACAAAGCAACAGACGGCTTGCCCCGTGATCTCGTGCGGCTTTCCCACCACCGCGGCCTCCGCCACCGCCGGATGCTTCACCAGCGCGGACTCCACCTCCATCGTGCTCAGCCGGTGCCCGCTCACGTTCATCACATCGTCCACCCGGCCGAGGATCCAGAAGTAGCCGTCCTTGTCCCGCCGCGCCGCATCGCCGGTAAAATAGACGCCCGGCACGCGGCTCCAATACTGCTCCTTGTAGCGTTCCGGATCACCCCAGATGGTGCGCAGCATGCCGGGCCACGGCCGTTTCAGAATGAGGTAGCCTTCCTGGTCATCGCCCACCGGCTTGCCGTCCAGGTTGATGATCTCGGGCAGCACCCCCGGCATGGGCAGAGTGCCCGAGCCGGGTTTCAGCGGCACCGCGCCAGGCATCGGCGCGATCATGATACCGCCGGTTTCGGTCTGCCACCAGGTGTCGACAATCGGGCAGCGGCCCTTGCCGATCACGCGGTGATACCATTCCCAGGCGGCCGGATTGATCGGCTCGCCCACTGACCCCAGCAGCCGCAAGCTGGACAGATCATGTTTGTTGGGCCACTCCTCGCCTTGCCGGATGAGAGCCCGGATCGCGGTCGGCGATGTGTAAAAAATGTTGACCTTGTACTTGGCCACCAGTGACCACCAGCG
>ORMF011470250.1_pt1 | contig 23582 bp, 17 predicted proteins | sample 1779871 | NCBI WGS metagenome assembly ORMF01 (sample SAMEA104232316, study PRJEB22302) | groundwater metagenome | biome: forest; feature: aquifer; material: groundwater | place: USA | collected 2011-08-07 | depth 5.4 m | reverse complement strand
GCGCAGTTTTCATCGCTCGGCTGCACCCTCTCGATGATCGACCTGGACAAATTCGAGCCGCTGCAGACCGCTGTGTCAACGCTAGGGGATAAATGTACCGACGCACTGCGCAGCAAGGGGCACGCCGGATGGGTGAAAATCGCCAGAGCGCGAGCCAGGTCGGAGGAGTATGGAAACACCGGTCCAAAAGAGCTGGGTGGCGAGGAAGAGATGCACGACCTGATCCAGCTTGCCACGATACTGCAAGGAACTGGGGAGCCGGCCATTGCGGAGGCTGCGAAGGAAGTGGAAATGACCGCCAAACGGGCCATAACCTATCTCATGCGCGGACCGCTGCGACCGCATGCCGGAGGACTATCGATCTACTTCCCAACAGATGGAATTAACCTGAGAGACCCATTATCGAGCCAATATCTCTCCGAGACCTTTTCCAAGGAGGGCCGGTGGGTCAACTTCCTGTCACTATACTCCGTTGCGGTCGATGACTTCGCGACCGAGCCGCACCTGCTCCCGATCAAGAAGAGCGCGGACACCGCGACCCTGGAGAAGCCTGTGGTGATTGTGTCCAAGACAACCGAGGACGATATCGACAATGCGTACTCCATCGTCATCGCGCATAACGGCCCCGACCTGCTGATGGTCGGCAAAATGCCTCAACGAATGCAGCCGGACGGTGTGATGGGTACCCAGTTCCGGGGACTATGGTTCATGATTCACGATAATCAAAAGGCGCTTACCTGCCCCATCACCAGTTTCGAGGCGCTGAACGACGATAACACGAGCCTTCTGGCGGACGTGCCTGCCCAAATCCGCCACGCCGGGGCGGCGTGGCAGGATGTATCACTGACTTTTCACATCAAGATGGAAGCGCCCGCACCGCACGGCCAGCTCATCTATGTGTTTGCGGAGACTAAGGAGGGACCGCGGCAAGTACGCCTGCAGAAGGGCGACCAGATCCGGCCGGTATACACAAAAGTCACCGCCGACGGAGAGGTCGGCCGGTGGATACCGGATAAGGCCGGAACTTACGTGGAGATCGACGACCCGCGGCAATTCACGCTGGGCTGGGGTCAGATCGGCAAAGGTGCGTACCAGGTGGGATTTGAGATAATCAACCTCGCAGGAAGGGTGGATCTGGAGTTCGCGGAGGTCATGCTGCAATGAATCCTGTTCGAAAGGTTCCTGGGAGCGATATGGTATTGAAAACGTTTCTTTTGATCTCACCGGCGATTGTGATGTGTTCCGCATGGTCCCACGCGGACGACGGCATGCTGGGCACCCTGGCCAAACCCCAACAGGGGCGAAGCATGCGGTCGACGTCGACGTTCCGCATGGGTAAGGACGGCAAATATGACCGGAACGCACCGCGTACGGGCGATCTGGATGAACATAGCAATCGGGACAATTTCCGCGTGCCGCCCGGAGAGACTCACATACTGCTGGACGAAAAGGGCCCAGGAGTCATCACGCATATCTGGCTGACCTTCCTCGGGCCGGAGCCGCAGGACTGGGCCAAGAGCGGATCGGCAACGCATCAGGACATGCTGCTTCGCATCTTTTGGGACGGCAGCAAGAAGCCGGCCGTGGAAGCGCCCGTAGGAGATTTCTTTGCAAACTGTTTTGGAAAGCGGAGCGAGGTCATCAGTCTCCCCGTGATCGTGGACGACGGCGACGCCTACAACTGTTTCTGGCATATGCCGTTTCGAAAATCGGCGCGGATCGAGATCGTCAATCAGGGTGACAAGCCCGTCAATCTGCTCTACTACAACGTCGATTGGATCAAGAAGGACCGAATTCCAAAGGACACACCGTACTTCTATGCGCAGTACCGCCAGGAGTATCCCGTGGAACATGGCAAGGATTACGTTCTTCTCGATACCAATGGTAAGGGGCACTACGTGGGCACGGTGCTGGCCGTACGTACCCGCAGCCCCGCATGGTTCGGTGAGGGCGATGAGAAGATCTACATAGACGGTGAGACGACGGCGTCTATCTGGGGCACGGGTACGGAGGATTATTTCCTCGCCGCTTGGGGGCTTAAGAAGAACAGCACACCCTATTTTGGCACGCCGTACTTCGATCAATGGGGTATCGTCGGAGGTCATACGGCCGCCTATCGATGGCATGTCAACGATCCGCTCGTATTCGAAAAAGGCATTAAGGTGACGTTCGAGCACTTCGGATGGATCGCGCCCGACGAGAATCCCAACAACAAATCGACGAGCTGGAACGAGCGGGAAGACGACTATTCGAGCGTGGCCTTCTGGTATCAGACCGGCGAGCCGACTTTCACCGCTCGCGCCCCGGGAGGAGCCGAACGTAAACATCCTAGCCTGGAACGGATCACTGCCTACGGCCGGGACTTCGCGGGACCGCAGTATCATGGATCGGGCGAGGTCACCAAACAGCAGCTCGATCTCTTCGAAGGATCGCAGCTCCTCTATATGCCGAAACAGCAAGAAGGCGCCTGGCTGGAGGTGCCGTTCGAAGTCAAAACGAAAGAGCCGCTCAGGCTGTTGTTGAATATGACCAAGTCCTATGATTTCGGCAAGTACCAGGCTTTTCTCGATGGAGTGAAGATCGGCCAGCCGTTTGATCTGTACAGCAAGGAAGTAGTCGACGAGGAAGTCCACTTGCTTGACTTCTGGCCCGATCCGGGCAAACATGTTGTGCGACTCGAATGCGTGGGCAAGAACCAGCTTTCTACCGGCTACTATTGCGGCATAGAATCCGTCCGCCTTCGGGAGCGCCGTCCCCGCGTGCTGCAGATGGGATGGGACAAGGATAAGGACTGGAAGTCGAAACAGGTGCTGTATCGCTGAATGTGAGTCGCGGTGGCAGAGACGTAGTCAATTGACTGAGACTATGTATGTATGTTAAAATAAATGATACCTATCGGCAAATGTGTTTGGTGGCAATACGATGAGGATACGGGATTCTATTAGGGTGGCGGACGAAGTGTGGATTGCAACGGCGCTGCTTCATCAGGAGCAGCCTAACCGAGAGTCGTTTTCCGTTGCGGAAATCGTGGATCGCGTTGCTCTCGAACAATTGACACGGCGCTTGCGAGCCGGAGTTGCGGTCCATGTTTATCAACATTGCGTAGCCAACCACCGCCCAAATCCGGGCAGCCACCGGATGCTGTACGCAACGGCGGGGGCCCGTCGTCGCCTATTCCGGTCCGGTGATGACTATCACCCATATCGCGAAGGCGGTAAGACCGCGCCAAATCGCGAGGACATTCCTGAAGCTTATCGCAAGCTCGTCGACTGGTATGAGCGCGATTATTTTAGGCGACCTGGTGAACCTCCGTATATTGATCGCACGCAATCCGTTTGGGAACGCATCCATGCTATCTGGGACCGTGTTCCCGCCGAGGAAAAGCGTAAGCTCCCGCAGGACGGCGCCGAGTGCCACGACTACTATATTCGCGGAGTGAAGTAGGAATGCGGCCCGTTTTTGTTGACACCTTCCATTGGGTTGCGGAGCTAAACGAGCGTGACGAGTGGCACAGCCAAAGCATCAGCGCTCGGCACAGACTTCGCAAGAGACAGTTGGTGACAACTGAGGAGGTCCTTTCCGAAGTGCTCGCATTCTTTTCAAACGCGAGTACTTCGATGCGCACTGCAGCCGTCGAAATAGTCAAAGCTATCATGGAGGCGCGCGATATTCGCGTGCTTCCGCAGAGCCACCAATCGTTTGTAGCCGGGCTAGAATTCTACGCAGACCGGCCGGACAAACAGTATAGTCTGACCGACTGCACTTCCATGGCGGCGATGAAAGAACACCGAATAACCGATGTGCTGACATATGACCATCACTTCGCGCAAGAGGGATTTAACCTGCTCCTTCGGTAAGATGTTGACCGCTTGTGAACTCGGCAACACAGCATGAACTACCTCGCCCTAGGTGACTCGATCAGCATCGACGACTATACAGGTGTCGTCGGAGGTGGCGCAGCGAGCCAGTTCGCGCGTCTTATCGGCGCTGCGAAATTCCTCAATTTGACGCGCGACGGATGCACGACAGATGGGGTCCTGGATTCTCTCGACGGCATTACAATTGCCCCTGACGTTATCACCATGACCGCCGGTGGAAACGACTTCCTGCTGGCCGCGTTTTGCGGGGCCGATCCTAACACAAAGGAGGGATGGAACGAATTGGTGAACCGGCCGGTCGGAAACCTGAAGAACATTGTTGAGCGGCTGTCTGAATTCCAATGCCCGGTAATCTTGAATACAATCTATGACCCGACCGACGGCGATGATTCGGTGGGAGGAACACTTGGCATCTCGGCGACATACCGGTCAGCGTACCTTGAGCTGAACAACGCTATCCGGGCGCTCGCGCGACGGCCGAGGTTTCTCTTATCGGATCTTCACGCGATATTTGCCGGACATGGAATTCAGTCGTCGGAGACCTGGATCGTCGGTGAGATAGAACCCAACTTTGGTGGTGCTGCAGCTATCGCTCGAAATTGGTTCGAAATCGTTAGCAAAGCGCAATTAGCGCCGATTGACGAAACTGATCTTGGTGCCGCGAATTGATGACCGTCAATATCGCCGCCCTCATAATTCTATTACTCAGCTCTTGCCTACGACACTCAGCGGACACGCCGACTGCGGCGGAGCTATTGGCGGGCGCGCCGGATCGGATTGAGAGGCTTCGGAAGGCGGATGCGACTGTTGTCGTGCGCGATGCCGAGGGTGAACCGGTCTCCGGCGCGATCGTAAAGATCGAGCAGATCGGTCACGAATTCAAGTTTGGCTGCGCGGAGCTTTGTGGTGGTTACGAACAGAGGCTCAGCCACTGTGGAACTCGAGGTTTCGAACGCGAATCCAAACCGCGCGGCTGTCCGGTTGTGACCGGAAGCCCAATTGGCCAAAAGCGGTCGACTACGCAATTGCTCGAAAGTCGGTCGGGATCACTCCCGGGGCGCCGCCAGAGAAGTGTCCGGCAGCGTTGCAATAGCCGATCGAGCTCGGGCGTTTTTGGGATCACGCCGTTGAATCAGGCGATACTCTTCCAGCGCGGCCGATCTATGATCGAGGGCGAGATAAGCATCAGCGAGCCTGAAATGCAGGGAGATGTCGGCCGGGTGATCGCTCGCGAGATTCTGCAAGTGTCTGAGCGTAGTCTCGGATCTGCTGATGGCGTTCGCCTTGGCGGCGTACTCGGCGGATCGGACGCGATCACCCTGACGCAGATACAGGGTCGCCAGCTGTTGATTGGCAAACGTTCGATGAGAATCTAGCGCGATGGATCTCAATAGCGCCTCCTTAGCCTCCGACAATCGGTTCTGTCGAATGAGCGCGGCACCCAATCGCTCGTGGTACTGTGGGCGACTTGGATCAAGGCGCACCGCTGCCTGAAATGCTTTGGCCGCACGCTCATTTGCATTTGGTTCGTCTTCGGCCAGAATCAGCTGGCCTCGGGCATCGAGCAGTACGGCGTCATCCGGCCGTTGGTTCAGTCCATCTTCCACAATTCGGCGAGCGTAAAGGACTTTGCCGTCCGAACGATACGCTTGCAAGAGCGCGTAAAGGACATCCATCCGGACGGGATTGAGCCGCCTTGCGTACTCCAGAGACCGAACCGCGTCCGCCGAATCTCCCAGGCTAAGGCTGACCCGGCCAAGGCGAAGCGAATAATCTCCTTTGTCGGCTGCTGATCCTGCCAGTCCCTGAAGCTCCCTTCGTGCTTCACGAAGCTCATCGACGTAGACCGGCGCTCCGGGTGAGGAAAGCGCATGTTCCATCAGCGCCGTGGCCAGCAGTCCCCGATACTTTGTCTCGTTCGGTGCAAGCTTCACGCACTGGCGCGCAGCCTCAATGGCATCGAGATACCGGCGTTGAAAATAGAGCGCTCCGGCCAATCCTTCCCAGCCGTCCGCCCGATTGCGCCAACGCTGCGTTAAGGTGTGAAACACGTGTTCCGCATCCGCGAAAAGCCTTAGATCGAAGTATGCGCGGCCAACTGCCGACAATGTTGTTTCACTGTCCGGAGCCCGTCGGCTGATTTCGGACAGCTGTTGCGCCGCTTCCCGCGTTCGGCCGGCCTCTCTGAGGGCATGCGTCAAGTCCCAACGGCGAGAGAGGTCGTTAGGCGCCTCGGCCACGGCAGAACGAAGCGCCTGAAGCCGGGTATCGGTTACAGGCGCTGTAAATGGCTGCACGGTATGTTCAGGTGTACGTGTCGATTTGTGTAAATCCTCCTGGCGGCACCCGCCGACGAACCAGGAAAGACAAGTCGTCGTCAGCAAGAACGAAGATGACATCTTCTTACTGCGACGGCTCCTCACTGGACTCTATCTTCCGGTAGTGGGGCCGCCGGGGGGTGCCGGCTGCGGGGCCCCTGGCGATGAATGTTCACCGGGCGGCTGTGCTTGCTCATTGGTCTTGTCCGGCGGCGGCGCGCCCGCGGTTTCGGCAGGAGCCTTATTACAGCCTGACAGCGTTGCAGCAACACCAACAATCGCGCACAGGCAAGGCACCATTTTGTTGACCGTCATGGTTTCCTCCTCATATGTCAGTAGAGGCCGCGGATTAACGCGTGGGCTGGTCGCAGTCCGCCTGAACGCTCCAGTCACAAGGCCGAGTGGAATTTGCCCGGTGCCACTTCGCGTGACCATCCGCATGAGTGGCGTTGAATCCCTCGTTGTGCCGTTGGAATAGCCGGGCTTGGCCTGGCGCGTAATCAAAGAAGAGTTCACGCCACATCTCTATCCGGTCGGAATCCATCAGCCAGATCGTTCCAACAGGATCTTCGACTACGCTTTCCGAGATCGAAAGACCCACCTGCTGCGGATTGCTGGTGCGCCAATTCGGATCTCGGAAGCCGTGATGATTACTGTTTGCTTGCCAAAGAGTACTGATGTCCCAGCCTCCGGCCGGCCCGCCCTCGACGGTGACAATCCCATAACTCATCGGCTTTATTAGTCGGCCGCCTTCGGGGAACCACTTGTTCCGGGCTGCACCGCAAACGTCGGTGGATTTCTTGTCCGGGCATATTGCAATCTGCCGGTTCTTGACATAGGGCTGCAGCAGATCATCCCACCAGTCGAGCGTGCTGCAGACGCTCTGCCGACCTTGATACATGAACGGCGGGGTCCACATTCCATCGTAGTCTTGCGTGTACATTGCGCCGGCCGTACCCCATTGTCTGAGATTGCTGAGGCAGGAAGTCGCACGCGCCTTCGCTCTGGCCTGGGCGAATACCGGGAACAGGATCGCCACAAGGATTGCGATAATTGCAATTACGACTAGAAGCTCAATGAGTGTAAAAGCCTTGCTGCTACGGTTCATTTTGATCCTCCCCAAGAATGAATAAAGCAATTCGCGTATGCCGTCGATGTCTTGCGGGCGTCCATCTCTGAGTCGACAGGCACCCTCAGAGATGTACCTCCTTTCAGCGAGCTCATGGAACGGTTATGGACTGGTTACAAGGGATTATAAATAGATCGGACGCCGTTGTCAAGTGTGCGTACTCTCGTGAGTGCGCCCTTGGATGTCTCTAACATTCCTTGAAGTCAGTCACTTGTCCAGGGCTCCACCATTCATCTGCTGTTCGACGATCCAAGAAAGTGTTTTCGACTGAACCAATTCTCCACTCAGCGCGACCAAATGGAATGCAGCGAATTCCATTTGGAGGCAGCATCATGAATCGCACGGCCGCGTTAACCTGCGCGCTTTTCGCCACCTCATGTCTTTCCGCCCAGCAGGACGATGCCCCGTCATATAAGGCGACGCTCAAAGCCGCTTCGGCGAATCGCAAGTACTCCATGCTCGTGCGGCAGATCGCGGTTCCCGCGGACGCCGCGGCCTACGGAGAGTTCAACGACTATGGCCCTTCCACTACGCGAGAGTGGGCGGGATATAAGGACTTGCCGCCGGGAAATTGGGTATATCGTCAGCCTTACTGGTATATATGGCGCGATCTCGCGGCAGCTGCCAAACCGGACCGCGCGTGGGGACCTGAACAGGCGACCGGTCCTCCCAATACAGAGCAGGTCGGAGACATCCGAACAGCGTGGGCTTCACGGACGGCGGACGAGCAGCCGGAATGGCTCATGCTGGAATATGCCGAACCCGTTTTCCCCGCGCGCATCAAGATTTACGAGACCTATAATCCGGGGGCGGTGACGCGAATCACAGCATTCAAGCCCGATGGCAGTGAAGAAGAGATTTGGACGGGGAAGGACACGACCGCCAGCGCGGACGGAATGGGCGTGCTGTCGGTGCCCGCAAAGGTCAAGTTTCTCGTGAACCGCATCAAGATCTACATCGAATCACCGGCAGTTGCCGGATGGAACGAGATCGACGCGGTCGGCCTGGTTACTGAAGACGGGAAGACCCAATGGGCGACGGCTGCCGAGGCGAGCAGCACGTATGCTGAACCGGATACTGGCCAGGCCGAAACGGAACGCATCATCCAGCAGATGGAAGACCAGATCCGCCAACTCTCAGAACAGCTCCAGGCGCTAAAGCAGCGACTACAGGGTGCATCCGCGTATAGCTCAGGTCGACTTTATCGGATTCGAGCAAACGGGATGATCCGCCTTTAGTTTCGCACTCGGTGTGCCCCCGCCTCAGGTTGAACTCTGTTGCTTCGAAGCTTCCTGCGCGCGTCTGGCCATCTCCTCGGGAGAGACGTCTTCCACGTGCGTACCGATCCACCATTGGTTGCCGCAAATGTCCTTCACGCCGCCGCTCCGGTCGCCGTAGAACTCGTTCCTCGGCTCTCGCACCGATGTCGCACCGGCCCTCAGCGCGCGCTGGTACACGGCGTCACAGTCCGGGACGTAGACATAGAGCAAAGTCGGCATGGGCGGGAGGTTTTCATTTGCCTCTCCCATCATGACGACGGAATCGCCTATCACGACTTCCGCGTGCATGATAGCTCCATCCGGACTTTCCATTCTTTCCTTTACTTCCGCACCAAAGACCTCTTTCAGGAAGTCGATCAGACCGGCCGCACCATTCACAATGAGATAGGGAGTTACGCTGTGATAACCGTCCGGAATTGGTTTGACGGCCATATCGGCTTTCTCCTTTACTGGGACATCCGTTTCCTGTTCATTGCGGCTACAATGTGATTATGCACGCGGAGCCTGGAAATCGCGGCATCGAAATGTGATATCTGAGACTTCAATCGAACTGGGAGACATGCGATGAAGAGGTTGATCGTGGCGGTGGCAATACTTGCACTGGGACCGGCGGCACGGGCACAGGAGACGAGCTTTAGCCAGTTACTATCAGGTAAAGACGTCCCACTCAGTTTGAAGCTGAAAGAGTTGAATTCGGACTGGAAGCGGGTGTCTACCATACCGATCGGCGGGCAGCAGGGCGGCATGAGCGATTTGATGAACCAGCTTATGCAGGCCGGCATGATGAGCGACGCGGGCAAAAAAGGCGGAGGCGGACCGAGCGACGCAGCCGGAGCCATGTTGGGGATGTCGCTGCTGGGCGGTCTATTCGGCGGAGGGGCGGACAGTAAAACCCCATCTCAATATACAAAAGGCCAAACCGTTGATCTGGGCGGCGAGAAGTTCCTCGTGGCATATCAACTCAAAGCGGAGAAACCAAATCTGATGCAGCTGGCGCTTGAGTCGGAGAAGCAGGGCGGCAAGGAGCCGGATTTTAGCAAGCTTGCGGATTCAAGTAAGATCAGCGGCGAATCGGCAGTCGAGCTTTACCTGATTAACATGAAGAGTATTGGGAGCCTGAGCGGTATTCGCGCGTTCGACCTGGCGGCCGAAATCGCCGAAAGTCAGAAGGCGGGAGGGTTGATGGACCTGATGGCGCTCGGAGCCGCGAAGGAAAAGGCAACTGCGAAGCCGACAGGTGCTGCAACATCGGTTCCGTCCAAAAGGACCACGTCTCCGGCAAAAAAACCCGGCAAATAGGCTGCGGTATTAGGACAGGTCACAAGATGAGAATAGTTATTCTCTCTGCCGTATTGTTCATCGCCGGTGGAAACCAGGTGCGGACTGGGTCGCCTGAGTCCGGTTTCGTCCCGTTGTTCAATGGCAGCGACCTCTCCGGCTGGGTGAATGTCAACTGCGCTCCTTCGACCTTTACCGTGCGCGACGGAATGATCATCTGCTCCGGCACTCCCACCGGTGTTCTCCGAACCAAGCGGATGTACGAGAATTACATTCTGGAGATGGATTGGATACACCTATACAAGGGCGGTAACTCCGGCCTGTTCCTCCATAGCGGTCCGATCACAGTGCGCGGCCAGCCTTTCACGAAGGCGTTCGAAGTACGGGTAATGGACGGCGACGACCCCAGCGGCCTCTGGACCGGTCATGGGGACGTATTCGCGATCCATGGATCCTCTTTCGTCCCGGACCGGCCGCACCCCAAAGGCTGGATGCGCTGCCTGCCTAGCGAAAAACGGGCAAATCCTTATGGACATTGGAACCACTACCGTTTGGAGGTTCGGGACGGGCGGATCTCACTCGCCGTCAACGGCAAAGTGGTGTCGGGCGGATCCAAGTGCAATCCGCGGAAAGGCTATGTCTGTCTGGAATCGGAGGGCTCTGAGGCCCATTTTCGGAACCTGCGTATCAAGGTATTGCCATCCTCAAATCCACCGCAGTCCGAGGTCGCGGAGGTTGACGAGGGATTCGTTTCGCTTTACAACGGCCTCGATCTCACCGGCTGGAAGAGCGACTCCACCGTGCGGGAACAGTGGCGGCCGAAAGACTGGATTCTGGAATGCGGCGGGGAGAGCAATGTGCCTCGCAAGGACCTTTGGACCAAAAGGGAGTTCCGCAACTTCATATTGATCGTGGATTGGCGAGTGACCAAGCCGTCGACGTACCTCATTATCCCGAATGTCATACTCCGCGGGTATTCCAGCTTGCGCTCTAACGACCCTTCGGCGGCCAAGCCGGTGGGCGAGTGGAACCGCTACGTCATCACCCTGCGCGGCAATAGTGTTACGGTACGCCTCAATGACAAGACTGTCGTCGACAACGAGTCCATTCCGAATATGCCCGATCACGGGGATATCGGCTTAAGTATTGGAGAGAAGGCATTGTCCTATCCGGTTCAATTTGCCAATTTGTATGTCAAGGAATTGAGCCGGGTCGCCATACAGTCTTGGCCCCCCATCGCGACTTTTTCCATCCTCGGCTACGACCCTGCGACTGGGGAGGTCGGCGGGGCGGTGCAATCCCGCGTGTTCTCCGTCGGCAACGGGGTGCTGTGGGCGGAAGCGGGCGTGGGAGCGGCGGCGACGCAGGCGATCGTGGATGTGAGTTACGGACCCCAGGCGCTCGCGCTGCTCCGCAAGGGCATGAAGCCCAAAGACATCGTTAAGAAGATCTGGAATGACGATCCCGATCCGCGCCCCCAGGACTGGACGAAGCAGGGGCGCCAGTTTGCCGTGATCAACACTAAGGGAGATGTGGCCGCGTTCACAGGTCCGAAAGCGTCGGTCTGGGCCGGAGACAGACAGGGCAAGTTCTGTACCGCGCAAGGCAATATTCTCGCCGGGCCGGAAGTCGTCGGCAAGATGGTGGAGGCTTTCGAGAGCACGAACGGCGACCTTTCATTCCGGCTGCTTGCTGCTCTCGAAGCCGGCCAGAAGGCGGGCGGAGATAAGCGCGGAATGCAGTCCGCCGCGATGCTTATTGTTAAAAAGGATGGAGGAGTGTGGCTTCACAACGACGTGGTATTGCGGCTGCAGGTTGACGATAACGCCGAGCCGATCAAGGAGCTCCGCAGGCTGGTGGAAAAGGCAGCCGCTCAGCGTGATAGGAGCCGGAGGTGACCTTGGCGTGATCGATCAGCAGGTATCTCCTCCCCGCTCGGGCGCCCCGGTTAAAATCCTCCTGGCATGCTGCGGGTGCCTGACTGTACTTGGTGTCCTGTCTGTTGTCGGCATCGTAGTAGCCTTTCGTTCGGGATCTGCGGCTGTCACCGAGTCCAAGGCCCGGGCAGGCGCCTTCCTCGCTGCACTCGAGCGGCATGACTTTCGTTTGGCGAAACAAATGACTTCGCGGCAGGCAAAGCCCACTGCCTCAGAAGACAAGCTCAACGACATTGTGTCCATGATGGAGAAACGCAATGGCAAGGCAACCGGCCATTCGCAGCAGCCGGGCTTTTACATTAACACAATTAACGGTCAAACTACTGTCCGGCTCGGTTACACAATGGCGTTCGAGCGGGGATCGACCAGCGTACAAATGATCATGGTGCGGGAAGATAACGCCTGGATGGTCCAATCGTTCAATTTCCAGCTATGAGAGGACGGGGCGCGGGAGTGTCCCCTGCCGCCCAGGCGGTTGGAATCGTGGCGTAAACGATCTCCCGATCCGTAGAGGCTCTTCGCGCCCGCCAGGACCTCGCCACTTGGCGAGATGATCGTGGAGAAGCCGTACCCATACCAATCCTGCCTCTTATCCACGCTCCAATTCGCTCCGATGACGTAGTGCTTGTACCGGGCGGTCTCCGCCGGCAGCGTGTGCCAGAACCACTCCGCCGGGTGTGTGTCGTCGACCCAGGCGATTGGGTACAGCAACGCCCAGATCTTCTTTGGCCGGTACTTTTGCAGGATCGTGTGGATGTCGAAGCAGATCGCCATGCCGACCCGGCCATACTCCGTGTCGAAACATTGGACTCCACGATCACCTGGTGTCGCCCAGGACTGTTCCGGTCTCGGCCACGGCGTGAGCTTTCTATAGTGGGCGACTACCTCGCCCTTCGGCGAAACGAGACAGACCGTGTTGTAGTAGACCGTGCCCTCGGTATCCCGATACTTTTCCACAAACGGCACGGTGATGTAGACCTGAAGCCGCTTGGCGAGCGCGGCAAAGTGGACTGTGGACGGTCCGGGTACCGGCTCCGCATATTGGGAAGGGTCTTTTCCGTGGAAGTCTGATTCGAGGGGCCAACCACGGAGGTGCCAATTCGTCCGCAGGTCCTGAGAGAGATAGCCCGTGATCGCGCATTCCGGAAGTACCACGATCTTCGCTTCGTTCGAGGCCGCTTCTTCCACGAGCTTCGTCAGCTTGCGCCGATTTGCCTCGACATCACCCAAAACGGACGAACATTGAACCGCGGCGACCTTCACTGTCTTTGGGCGCTCGTCGGTCGCAGGAGTATTTTTTGGGGCCTGCAATCTGGCGATCGTAAAGCAAATTCCAGCTGCGATGACAAACGTGCGATATGCCGAGAACATTTTCCAGTCATCCTCAATCGAATTCCTGGTTTGGACGCTCCCATAGAGCTGAAGGTTACCGCCAATCCCCCATGAGGATGAACGGCGCCCAGTAGTATGGATGCGCGTATTTTCGATTTTCGATTTTCGATTTTCGAGCCTGGTTGAGCAAGCTCAGGGCGGCGGAGCGGAGGGATGCGCCTTTGGGTCTGCCTTTGGCGATTCCGGAGTAGAAACGCTCCATCAAGGCCGCCGTGCTCGCGTCATCCACCGACCACTGGCTGACGACCTGGGTAGGGCAGCCGGCAGCAAACAGCGCCCATGTCAGACCGATCACGCCCTCACCGCTCCGCTTTTCTCCTCGCGCCGTATTACAGGCGGACAAGACGACCATCTCTGCATTGAGCTTCAAGTCGAAGATCTCGCGAGCAGTAAGGAAACCGTCCTCCTGGGCTCCCCCAGAGCTGGACACACGCGGGCGTGGTTGTGCGAGCATGATGCTCGACAGCATTGGCGACGCGTCATTGAAAAAACCATGTGTGGCGAAGTGTAAGTAGCGGTATTTGCCGGCTTCGGACTTTGCGGTCGACTCCTGTGCGTCCATACCGGTCAATGTCGTCGCCCTGGGGAAGAGAGCTTTCAATCGGTCCGCTTCGCGCTGCGTCCCCGGCAAAGCGAGGACTTTACTCCCTCCGGGCACGAGCACAGCAGGGGTAGCGATCACTCTGGTCGTCTCCAGCGCAGTGCGCGAGGGAGAGGCAACGGGCCTCGACGGTGTGTCGATCGGCCGCGAGGGGGTGTCAATGGGCCGCTGCCCGGGAATAGCGGCATCGTCACCGAAGCGCCGCCGGTCGCCGAAGTCCGGATTCGCGACGACGAGGACCGATGGCGGAGTTGCAGGACTCAAGGCGAGCGGACGCCGGACATCGCGGGCGGAGGACACGGCCAGGGCGCCGGTAGCGCTGTATTCGTAGGCAATTTCGAATTTCTCGATCAGATGACGAGCTCGTCCATCCTGTCGGATCCTCAGAGCGGCAAACGGAAGGTCCCAGAGCGGCCCATCCGGACAGATGATCAACCGCTTCTTGCCTCTCAATTCCCTATCGGCCGGCTTAATCAGAAGGCGATAGAGCCGGCTGCCCAGGATTCGGTAGTTCCCATTCGGGTCGGCGCAGGCGCGCCGAAACTGCTCGACTGTGATCGAGAGGTCGCCGATTGTGGCCGCAATGTTGTACGAATTGACCCTGTGACGGTTTGACGTGACCGCCGAACCGGGTGCTCGAGTTATTGCAAACATGACCACCCGCTCGCTGCCCGGCCGTCGTCGGATGGTGGTCCTCAATACTTTGAATTCCAGAAGAGCTGTGTCCCGTGGCAGGAACCTGCCCACGTCGGCCGGCGATGCCGGATGCACGGCGCGTTTACCGGCCAGCTCCGGATGCCTCGCATAGAGCCGGTTAGTCAGGATTTGCAGCTCGCGTTCCGTTTGAGAGAGCTCCAGTCTGCAGCGATTGAAGCGCGCCTTCGAACCGGATTCGTTGCGGACGCCCTCCGCGACCATGGCGGCGTTCAGCCGGTCGGCCTTCAGTCTGAGTGCTGCTTCTTCCTGTTGTTCCTCAGTCGTCATCTGCTGCGAAATGGACACGCGGCTCCCGAGCATCAGATCCAGCAATGCGCGCGCTTTGGTATGCTGCGCAATTGTGAATGCGGCGGAGTAGCGATGCCGTTTCAGTAGAACTTCGATATAGGTATCGTAGGTGACCAGCGCAGATCTGAGGAAATCCTGTTTTATCTGTGAAGCGCCGCCAAGCGTTCCGCGCATAGATTCCACCAGCACGAATGCGCGCTGCAAATCCCGCAATGCTGAATCGGTCCGGCCCTGACTCGCCTCCAATTCACCCATTGCAGTCAAGCACTCCGCCGCTCCATTCCGGTGGCCCGTGCCCTCGTAAAGCGCCAGAGATTGGGCGTACCTTGATTGGGAGGCGGCGGCATGCCCGAGATCTCGCTCCATGTCGCCCAGGTTAAGCAACGCAGACGCCTCGGTTGTCGGATGATGCACCGCATTGGCGAGTGAGCGCGCATCCTCGAACGCTTTGTAGGCCTCTTTCTTGTGCCCGCATTCATCTTCGAGGCCCCCTAAATGAATCAGTACGTTAGCCTCGTCCCCTTGCGCGTGCAATCGGCGAAATGCAGACAGCGCCTGGGCCAGTCTTCGGCGGGCTTGCACCGTCCGTCCCATACTGCGATCTATGAGCTGAAGATTATCGAGTACACCGGTCCGGCCTTGAACGTTTTCGACGCGATTGTAAAGCTCGTCTACCTGCTCATATATGGTCCGCGCGGTATCCAGCCTTCCCAACCGGTAATATATTCCGCCAATGTCGTTGAGCATGCCGGCTTCACCGACGATACTGTCAGCCGCCCGAAACTTCGCTCGGGCGTCCTCCAAGTATCGGAGAGCATCGAGCGGCCGGCCGAGATGTCCGTAGACCTGTCCGATCCCGGCCATGGTGGTCGCCTCGAATGTCCGGTTTCCCGTTGCACGAATAAGAGCAAGAGCCTTCCGGTAGCTTTCAAGCGCTTCTTGGGGCTGTCCGAGGTCTAGCTGAACTGTTCCCTTGTCGCAGAGTGTTCCGCCTTCGCCTTCAGAGTCTCCGACGCTGTGGAATATCGGCAGGGCCTTCTCGTAGTATTTGATCGCAACTGGTGCGTCGCCGCGAAAGTAATGAACGATGCCGAGATTGTGCAGGGTGTCGGCTTCCAAATCCTGGCTATGAGCAAGCTTTACGACGCCGAGCGCTTCGCGCAAGCACCGGATTGCCTCTTCCGACTCCCCCATATCTCTAAAGGCAAGCGCCATCACGTTAAGCGCCTGCCCTTCGATTAACTTATCGCCGAGGGATTGCACGAGCTGCAGCGCTTTCCGAGAGCAATCCAGCGCATCGCGGGGTCGGCCTGCTTGCTGATATGTGCTGCTGAGACTTGAAAGAGTGGTCGCTTCTCCGCGCGTGTCCCCAGCGGCATGCCTCAAGGGCAGCGCTTTCTGAAATTGGACTATTGATTTCGCAGGCTGGCCCAGCACGCTGTACGCTTTGCCGAGGTTGTGCAGCGCGCGACCCTCACCGGCGAGATCTCCGACCTTATGAAAAAGGTCCCGGGACTGTTCCAGCAGATCCACCGCTTTTTGCAGCTGACCGGAGGGCCCGTAGACGAGGGCGAGTCCCAGCAGCGCCCGAGCCTCAGCACGCTCATCGTGCTGATTTCGGGCGTTCTTTAGTTCCTGTTCATAACTCCGTACTGCATCCTGGGCGCCGCCAATTTGAATGTCAGAGGGGAGAAGTGCGAAAAACGCATATAGGATTAAAGGTAATTGCGACATCGCTCTCACCGCCAGTCCCCCATGAGGATGAACGGCGCCCAGTAGTATGGATGCGCGTATTTTCGATTTTCGATTTTCGATTTTCGAGCCTGGTTGAGCAAGCTCAGGGCGGCGAGGCGGAGGGATGCACCTTTAGGTTTGCCTTTGGCGATTCCGGAGTAGAAACGCTCCATCAAGGCCGCCGTGCTCGCGTCATCCACCGACCACTGGCTGACGACCTGGGTTGGGCAGCCGGCAGCAAACAGCGCCCATGTCAGACCGATCACGCCCTCGCCGCTGCGCTTCTCTCCGCGGGCCGTGTTGCAGGCGGATAAGACCACCATCTCGGCATTCAGCTTCAAGTCGAAGATCTCTCTAGCGGTGAGGAAGCCATCCTCCGGAGCCGGGGAGCTTACTCCCCCAGGATTGGGGGCCGGGGGGCCAGGATCGGCCAACACGATGCTGCTCATCAGCGGGGAGGCATCGTTGAAGAATCCATGAGTCGCAAAATGGATGTAGCGATATTTCCCAGCTTCCCGTTTCACGGTTGATTCTTGTGCGTCTCGTCCCGTGTATATGGCCGCCTGGGGGAAGTCGAGTTTCAGCGCGTCTGCCTCGCGCTGTGTGCCTGGCAGCCGCAAGATTTTGCCGCCACGAGGAATGATCACATCGCGCGACAGTGCCTCGATCGGACGCTTGCCACCGGCTGCGGGGGATGATCCGGGAATTCCCCCAAACCGGGTCTCGTCGCCAAAGTCGGGATTCGCCATGGCCATCAAAACAACTCCGGCGGGAGTCTTCCTTCGCCTCGCACCGGCGTCCGTGGCGGCCTGTACTCCGGTTGCGCCATACGCATACGCGATCTCATGGTTTTCCAGGAGGAACTTCCCATGAGGATCGAGTAGAGCTTGAAACGGCAGGTCCCAGAGCGGCCCGTCCGGACAGATGAGCAGCCGATTCTTGCCTTCCAAGAGTTTCTTTGCCGGCGCGATCACCAAGTCATACAGCGCGCGGGACTTGGATTGAAAACGCCCTTGAGGATCGGCGCATGACGAGCGTAAGTCGCTCACTTTTTCCGCGAGCGCCGTCCGCGACATGGGAATCGTGAACGCATGGACCAGCGGCTTGCCATTGGTGACGGTGAGTGCGAATAGTTCGGTCCGGTCCGACCGATCCTTGCCCACGTCCGTCGTCAGCGCAACGTACTCCAGCAAAACGGTATCGGACGACATGATGCCTGCGGCGTCGGCGAGGGTGAGGGTCTTTGCCGCACGCTTATGAGCGAGCCCCGGATGTCGATTATATAGACTGTCCGTATATGTCTGAAGAGCGTTTTCCGCTGCGGATAGCTGCTTTTTCAATTCCTGTAGCCGCGTTGGCGTAACCGACCTTTTCACGCCCTCGGAGACAATTTCCTTATTCAGCCGGAACGTCATCTGCCGCAACTCTTGTTCGCGCCTGCGCTCCGCTGTCGTGAGGGAGCTGCTGATGTCGACCCTGCCGTCGTACATGAGATCGAGGAGATTGCGGGCTTTGGTTTTTTGGACCACTTCAAATGCCAATTTGGTCTTATTTCTCTTCAATAGAAGTCTAATGTAGTTGTGATATACATCCAGTGTCGACCGCAGGTGGCTCTGCTTGGCCTCGGAGAGCCCGCCGATCGCAATTCGATACGATTCGAAACAGCGGACCGCCGCCTTCCAGCTTTCTTCGGCCCGCTCGAGGTCGCCCAAGTTCTCGTAAGTAAGCGCTCGATCAGCGTAAAGTAGGGCCTCGCCTCTCTTATCGCCCAATGACACAAAGATGGGCAAGGCCTGCTGAAAAAACTGCAGCGCCTTCCGCGACTGGCCGATCGAGTTATATACGCTTCCGATATTGACGAGCGTGTCGGCTAGGTCGTGGCTATCACCAGTGGATTCAAAGATCCTCCTGGCTTGCTCATGCATCTCCAAGGCGTTATGAAGAGCGCCGGTGTGAGCGTACACGCTGCCGATAGCGCCTAGCGCGCAAGCTTCCCACTCCTTATTGCCCGCTGAGCGGGACAGAAGGAGAGACTCACGATAACATACCAGCGCATTCTGCGAATCGCCACGGGCCATATAGACATCACCGATATTGGTTAGGGCGGTAGCCTGGAAGACCTTGTCGTCGACCTGTCTTAGCACGGGAAGCGACGTAAGATAGAATTCCAACGCTTTCTCGGACTGCCCCAGGTGGAAATAGACGCGGCCGATGTTGATCAGGGTTTGCGCTTCCAAACGCTTTTCCGATATGGCATTTGAGATCTCCAACGCCTGCTGGTAGAACTCCAAAGCCTTTTTGGGCTGACCGGAAGCGTGGTGTATTTCTCCGATTGCAGATAGAACGGACGCTTCCCGCAGCCTATTCCGAGTAGCTCTCAATATCGGCAGGGCTTGCTCGTAGAGATCAAGCGCTTTCTGGAAATCCCCATAGAACAAGCGCACGTGCCCGATCTCGACCAGCGATATCGCCTCTCGGCCTTTATCCCCCGAAGCGCGGTCCATCGTAAGGGCACGCTCATACAGCTCGAGCGCTTTCTGCGGCTGGCTGATGTTCATGTAGACAAGGCCCATATTTACGAGCGTAAGCGAGATGTTCTTATCTCCAATGGCTTCATCAATTGCAAGCTCTTGCTGATAGAAGTCCAGCGCCTTCGCAGGCTGGCCGGTGTTCGTATATATGCTTGCGATATTGCCGAGGAGGTGGGCGGCATCAAGCTTATCCCCGAGCGCCTGATAGAGCGGCAGCGCGTGCTCGAACGACTCCAATGCCTTCTGCATTTCCCCGCTGGAATATAGGAGGACCCCCATCACCATCGCGGCAGCCGCCTCGCCCCGCTTATTCCCGATCGACCGGTAGGCCGACATGGCCCGCCGGCAGAACTCCACGGCCTTCGGCGGATCGCCGGCGGAGTAGTAGATCATGGCGAGCTCGTTGAGTGCGACGGCCTGTCCGTACTGATCCTGTAGGGCCTCCGCTTTCCCCAGGGCTTCCGTATTCAGCCGGATGGCCTCTTCCCATTGATATTTGTCCCGCGCCTGTTTGCCTTGCCTGAGCAGGGCCTGGACGTCCGGATGGGCTGTGGCTTGTTGAAATGCTGACGAGGACAGGGGAGTCCACGTGAATGCGAGTGCGATGCCCAAGGTGATCGTCCGCCGAATTGAGATAACTCTCATTCCCATGTTCGTATCTCTCGCTACCGCCAATCCCCCATAAGAATGAACGGGGCCCAGTAGAATGGGTGGCGATGTTGGCCGTCCTTCATCAGTGAGAGTGCGGAGGTTCGCAGGGCACTGCCCTTCGCCTCTCCTCGCTTGATTCCCGCGTAGAACCGCTCCATCAGGCTGGCTGTGCTCGCATCGTCCACCGACCACTGGCTTACGACCTGGGTCGGAGCGCCCGCCGCGAACAGGGCCCATGTCAATCCGATAACTCCTTCACCGCTCCGCTTCTCTCCGCGAGCTGTGTTGCAGGCAGACAGCACAACCATGTCTGCCTTTAGATCCATGTCGAAGATCTCGCGGGCCGTGAGAAATCCGTCCTCTTTGTCGTCCTGCGGCTGGGCGAGGACGATGCTGCTCATTAGCGGCGCCGTATCGTTGAAGAAGCCGTGGGTAGCGAAGTGCAGGTAACGGTATTTCCCCGCTTCCCGCTTAACCGTGGACTCTTGAGCTTCCTTTCCCGTGTAAATAGCCGCCTGCGGGAAGTCGAGCTGCAGTGCATCCGCCTCGCGCTGAGTGCCAGGGAGGGCTGATACTTTGCCGCCGCGCGGGATTGCCGCGTCGCGCGACAAGGTTTCTATGGCTCGATTATCCGTGGGAACCTCGGCGGCGACGGGTGCTCCTCCAAACCGCTTTTCGTCGCCGAAGTCGGGATTTGCCATGGCCATAAGGATTCCGGGAGCGGGAGTTTTCCTGCGTCTCGCCCCAGCGTCCAGCGCCGCCTGCGCTCCCGTCGCACTGTAGGCGTAGGTGATCTCGTACTTCTCGAACAGGAATTTGCCGTCCTTGTCGATGAGCGCCTGAAATGGTACGTCCCAGAGCGGACCATCCGGACAGATGATTAATCGCTTCTTGCCGGCGATCTGCTTCGCGGCTGGGCCGATGAGTACTTTGTAAAGATCGCTTGCCTTGGACTGGTAGCTGCTGTTGGCATTCCCGCAAGCCGTTCGCAGGTCATCTGCATGTTCTGCGAGAACGCTGCGTGTTACCGGAATGGTGAAGGCGTTGACGGTTGGATTACCGTCGCGGTTCGTGACTACGAATAGAACGTTCCGTTCAGACTTATGCTGGCCCGTGTCGTAGAGCATTGACACGTAGTCCAGTACGGCAGAATCCGGCGGCAATATCCGGAGGAGGTCCTCGTGTGTTACTGTCGTTGCCGCTCGCATCCGAGCGAGCTCGGGATGTCGTGCGTAGAGACGATCGCTATAGGTCTGCAGATTAATCTCTGCATTCGCCAACTGTTGCTTGAGCGCTCGGACGCCTTCTTTGGATCCAACGGCATTCTTGACGGTCTCGCCAATTATGCGTTGGTTGATTTGGTTAACTATTCTACGCAGCTCTTGATGTCTTGCACGTTCCTCCTCGTTAAGCCTCGTGGTTGCTTGCACCTTGCCGACGTAGAGCAGGTCGAGAATTGCGCGTGCCTTGGTCCTCTGAGTGATTTCGAAGGCAAGAGGGGTCTTGCCCTGTTTCAGCAGAAGGGCTATATATTGATGGTAAGTGTGAAGGCTGGAAGCGTGGATGGCCTGCTTAGCTTCTGATAGGCCACCGAGTGAATCCCGCATTGAATCTAAAAGGCGAATTGCAATGCTGAGGTGTTTACCGGCTTGCGCAGAGTGTCCTAATCCCTCTTGAACAACCGCCATGTAACTCAGCGTATTCGCCTGCCCTGCTTTGTCCCCTATCGCCTCTTGTATCTGAAGCGATTGCTGATAATTCGAAAGAGCTGCCCGGGTCTGATTCATAAAATAGTGTGTAGCGCCGATATTTGCCAACGCGTCTGCCTCAGCATGCCTAATTCCCGCCGTTCTATACATCTGCAAAGCACGTTGATAGTAGTCTAGTGCCATTGGATTATTACCGCTGGCAAAGTAAATGCCGCCGATGGCACCCAATGTAGTCGCTTCACCTGGCTTGTTCCCCAATTCCCTGAACATGGGTAGAGCTCCCAAGAGGGATCCCAGGGCCTTCTGCCGCTCCCCAGTCTCTGAATAGACGATTGCGATGTTTGCGAGCGTACTTGCCTCGCCATCCTTGTTTCCGGTAGTCCTGTACAAGAAATTGGCGCGCTGAAAGAAGTCCAGCGCTTTCGAAAGCTGACCCGTATTAAAGTACGTGCTGCCAACGCCTGCCAGAATGTTCGCCTCGCCCTTCCTGTCGCCTGCCGATTCATACATCAGCAGCGCAGCCTGATAGAACTCCAATGCCTTCTGATATTGGCCGATGGAATCGTATACCCGCCCAATGGCATCGAGTGTATTTGCCTCGTATTTCTTGTGTCCGGCTGACTTGTACTTTAGCAGGGCCTGCTGATAGACTTCCAACGCCTTTTTATGATGACCGGTATCAGAGTACGCGTCGCCAATGCACGAAAGCGATATTGCCTCATACTTATCGTCTCCGACCGTTCTGAATTGCGACAGCGCTTCCAAATAGAATCCTAATGCCTTAGTCGGCTGACCGAGCGATCCTGTGAAAATGGAATAATAGGAGTTACCAATAAGAAATAGCGCATTCGCTTCCCGCTTCTTGTCTCCAGTTTTCCTAAACAAAGGCAAGGACTGCTGAAGAGCCGCAATTGACTTTTGATACTCGCCGGTTCCGCTGTAAGTCCTGCTTATGCCAATGAACGCCGCCGCCTCACCTGCTACGTCCTTCAGTGATCGAGACTGTTCCAGCGCCTTACTATTCCAGCCCATGCTTTCATCCCATTTTTCAGCATCCGCTGCCTGCTTTCCCTTATCAAGAAGAGCCTGCACTTCCGGATGCGGCTTCGTCGCCTGGACCTGCGGGGACTGGGCTACTGCCGGCAATGTACGCGGCGAAAGAATAGTCGCTGCGGCAAATGTTAGCAGTAGAATCCTTTGGAGCGGTCGCCTCATCGTGGTCGTCTCCTTGACGAAGGCGTTGACATATGACGAATCAACGAAGTCAGCTCGTCGAACAATACGACGATTATAACGCAGTTGACCATTCGCCGCTGTGAAGTGAGCTACGGGGTGGTTGTCTCTTCTTGCACAGTGTGGCCCGAACCTACCTGTGCGATCAACTCATCGAGCGGCTTGCCATGAACTTCTTCACGAGATTTGAGAATGGCGGTTTCCGGATTAGGCAGGTTTCCAGCCACACGCGAAAGGGTTTCCCACACTTTGGCGGCAAATGGCGACTTGATCTCTTCGAACAGTTTCTCCGCCGCCGCGAAAAGAGAGCATGCGGGCTTCCATTCTCCGCGGATCTCCGCAATCTCGCCGAGATTGTTGAATGCGCACGCGGCGAGGAAGGAATTCCTGACTTCGCCCTGAAGCCGGAGCGACTCCGCGTAACAATCCCAGGCGGTGTCCGGGTCGCCCTGAAGCTGTGCGAGGACGCCGATACAATTGAGCGTCTCCGCGACCCCGCGACGCTCGTTAAGCGCCCGTCGCGTACGGAGCGCCCCCTGAAAATGCCAGGCCGCCTTTTCTTTATCACCGGCGTCGTCCCGTCGCTCGAGGATGCCCAAGTTATGATGGACCACCGCAATATGAGTCTCGTCTTTGAGCGCCTCAAAGACCTCTAACGCCCGGGCCAAATGGCCCCGTGCATCGATGTAACGGCCGGTTTCCAAGTCGGCCAGTCCGAGCAGGTTTTCCGCTTGGGCCTCGCCGGATCGATCTCCCGACCTAACGAACAGTTCCAATGCCTGGCTCGCCAATTGGTCAGCCGCAGGAAGCTCGAATTCATCCAGATGAAGGCCCGCCCGCTCCATCAAGAGGGAAGCATAGACCGATGGATACTGGTCTTTCACGGGCATAATCGCGCTCAATCCG
>ORMF012247113.1_pt1 | contig 23585 bp, 27 predicted proteins | sample 1779871 | NCBI WGS metagenome assembly ORMF01 (sample SAMEA104232316, study PRJEB22302) | groundwater metagenome | biome: forest; feature: aquifer; material: groundwater | place: USA | collected 2011-08-07 | depth 5.4 m | reverse complement strand
CAATTAAGCGAGCAGCTTTGTCGGTTCTAGGATTGCAGCAGGGAGGATTGCCACGTTTCACCCGAGCTTGACCCCGGTTCGTCACTGTTGCTCTAACTGGATCTTACGACCGTCGCCTTACAGCGACCACCTTGCTCTATGCTGTCTGGACTTTCCTGAGCGTACCGTATGGTACACCCTAATCATCCTACTTCCTAGGCTTGTATATTATACCTCTAGAGCTTTTTTTCTTCAATTATCTCAGTCACAATAATTTGTAAAACTACAGCAATTGGTACCGCCAAAAGAGCTCCTGCAAATCCTAACAGCCTTGAACCAATCGCAATTGCCAATATTACAACCAAAGGATTTATCCCTACTGCTCTTCTCATCACTTGTGGAACAATTAAATGATTTTCCAGTTGCTGGATAATGAAATACATGGCCGCTACACCTAAACTTAAAAAGGGTGAATAAGTCAGTGCAACAAAGATAGCTGGTATTGCTGAGATGATTGGTCCTATTACCGGTACTACTTCTAGAATTCCGGCAATGACTGCAAGAGGTAAAGCATAAGGGATACCTAAAACTATCAGACCAATATATGTTAATACTCCGATTATTAAACTTAATAATAATTGCCCTCTAAACCAACCACCTAATTTTTCCTCTATTTGGATCATTAACTTTTTAACCCTTTCTTCGCGCCCAACAAAAAGGGCTGCTGATCTACTCTCTAAACTTTCACGCTCCAATATTAGATAAAATGTTAGTACCAAAAGGAAGATAATAGTCAAAAAATTATCAAATACAGTAAGTGTAATTGAAAAAGCATTGCTGGATAAAGAAGCTAGCTGCGCATCTAACAAAGATCTATCAATCGCCATTTTTTGCAATAAATCATCAAGGCGGGAAGGAAGAGTCAAAGAAAGTCTTTGAGTTTCTTCAATAAGCGGTGGTACCACTGCCGCAATTAAACCTGCTATAACCCCCACTATAATAATGTAGGTTATAGCAATACTTAGGCCTTTTGGCAGTTTAAATTTGTTAAAAAAATTAACCAATGGGGATAGAGCTGACATCAAAATTACAGCTACAAATAAAATTATTAATAAATCCCTAATCAGGTAAATTAACCAAAGACCCAAAATAAATACGGTGATAAAAATAACTGTTCTGTGAGAAATATCAATTTTACGAGGCATCTTATGTTTGATTATACCAGTCCAAAGTCTCTATTTCTATCTCATTCATATAATCTGGAACAATGATATCAAACCAATGGACATTTTTTTCCTTTTTAAACCAAGTTAGTTGACGTCTAATATAAGCATGGATTTTACCATCCATAATTTTGATTAAATCCGACTTACTCTCTATTTTCCCTTCCAAATAATCAGCTAAAATTCCATATTCCAGTCCTAACTGCCTCATTCTTTTTAAACTAACACCTTCTTTTTTTAATCTTATAGCTTCATCAAGCATTCCCTCTTTAATTCTTTTTTTAATACGTTCATCAGATCTTTTGTATAAAACCTGTCTTGAGGCAGTTAAACCAATTTTTAATATGTCAAATTTGTTTGAAATCCCCATGATTTTGCGACTTTGAGTATTATCTTTACCAACCTCAAGTTCTATTGCTCTTATAAGTCTTCTGGGATTTTGCTTATCTGAATAATTTAGATTATCCCATTTTTTTTCTGACAATTGCTTAAGTTTTTGCTGAAGTTTATTTAAAGATAGTTTGTTTAATTTTTCCCGTAATTTTTTATCTGTAGGTGCAGACAAATTTGAAAGCCCATCCACCAAAGCCCTTATGTAAAGCCCTGTTCCTCCAACCAATATTGGCAAGTTTCCTCTTTTTAAAATATCTTCAATTACTTTTTTTGCATCCTTTATAAAATCAGCTGCTGAATATTGGTTATTTGGGGACAGCACATCATATAAATGAATTGGTATTTTATCCACTATCCATTTTCCGTTTTCTTTTTCTAAAGTCTTAAAATTATTTGGGGTTTTTCCTGTTCCAATATCTAAACCCCTGTAAACTTGTCTTGAATCCGCAGATACAATTTCCCCTCTAAGCTTACTTGCAAGATATATGGCTAAATCAGTTTTACCGGTTGAGGTAGGTCCAAGAATTATCAGTAATTTGTTCATTCGAGTATTTTTTTAAATCCAATAAAAATGATTATTAAAATTGTTGTTGCGGAGACAATAATTGCTTCTTTCAAAAAGCGGGGGCGATAATAAAATTCGATTTCATTTATTCCTTTTGATATAAATACACCTCTAAATAAATAATTAGTCTGGTAAATTTTTGTTTTTTGCTTATTTACAAAAACTTCCCAACCTGGGAAGTTGGTATCTGTTAAAACAATCATTCCATTATCTGGTGAGTGCGAAAGTATCTTTACATAGTCTGGTTGATAGATTTGAATCTTTGCCTCCAACACACTAGGTTGTTCAATTTTTAAGGAAGGTGCTGAATCAGACTCAACCACCGCAACTTTTGGATTATACAAGGGTTGAGATAAAAGGTTAAAAGTTTCCTCTTTACTCTTTGAAGTAATATATCTATTCGTAAAATACGCTCTTGGTAAAAAGTCATTTATAGGAATTAAATTACCTTTGTCATATACATACTTTATTGATCCAGATTTAAAAATATTCCCATTACCCAAAAGCCATTGTTGCTCAGCCAGCTTCTTCCATTCTTCAAACCTTTTAAGAGGAAGGGAGGCAAAACCATTTGCTTCAGGGATGTGATAAGGAGAGAGCTGATTTGGCATTAAGTCACTCCAGTCGCTAAATGTATAAACTCTACCTTTTTCATAAGATAATTCCTCTTTTAGGTTATTTATTAAGGGATTTTTTGAAATCGTAAGATCGTCAAAACTATTCCAGATATTTACCTTACTCGCGAAGATAAACAAATCCGCAATAATAAATAAAATAATTGCTGATTTCATGAAATTGGTTTTGAAGTTCTTACAAATTAGCAAAACTATTAAAAGACCTGCTCCAAGTAGCAAGAGTCCTACTTGTGTTTGTTGTTCAATTGAAACATGGATCATTTTCTCTAGTAAAACAATATTTTCTAAGTTCGCGACGTATCCTAATTTTGAATAAATATTCGCAATAAAATTATAAATTTGGTCAGGGTAAAATTTTATCCAATAAGACCCTATTAAAACAAAGCTGTAAATTAAAACTGTAATAACAACCAATATTTTAAATACTCTAAGTCTTAATTTATCACTTTGAAATAAAACAGTCGCTCCAAAGCCTGCTAGGACTGCCATAGTAAAGTCAACTAAAAACAAAAATCTGCCTGGTGCTCTTAATCCATTTAATATTGGGATGTTTAATAAAAACGAATAAACTGGGGTATGTTTACCCAAAGCAAATATTAAACAAGTAAGTAGCAACACACAAAATATCCATGTTTTTTTAAACATACCTTTGGTCAACGCAAAAGGGATTAAAAAAAGGGTCATAATCCCTTCATAACCTGTTGTCTCTATTTGTCCCCAGTAACTCCAAAAATGCCAAGTCGATGATGAAGGCCAAGAATCAGAATTGGCAAAATAAAAATTTGGGAATAGAAAAGTTATAAAGTCATAAAAAGAAAATGATGAATTTGTTGCATCTGCAAAATCTACTCCTCCTGCTCTAATTGATAAATCAACTAAATCACGGGTTAAAACCAACCAAGGTAGAGCAACTAAGATAGCTACTCCTATAATGGGGACAAATGATTTTAAAATTATTTCTTTGTTTTTAAAAGTTTTCAAAAGAATATAGAAAAATGCAAAAATAAAAGTCATAACTGGAATATTTGGATGGCCTGTGAGAAATTGAAAACCAAGCGCTATACCTGCAAGCAAAAAAAAGATAGTTTTATTTTTTTGAATACCTAATTCAACTAAAATCATAATTAGCGGTAAATAAGTATATGCATATACAAAAGCATAGTATTGAAAATGGGCAATAATAAACCCATTAAACATAAAGATAATTCCTGAAAGCAAAGCCCCAAAACGGCTTATTCCAATTAGACGGCCAAATATATAAGTAAAAAATCCGGCTAGAAAAATATGTAACAAGGATAAGAGTAATAATGCCCACTGGAGAGGCAACAGAATATGCAACAAATTAAATATATAAAACTGCCCTATTTGCCCTTCCGATCCAATTGGGAATCCAAAAAAAATATCTGGAGTCCAAAGAGGAATCTGTAAATTTTTAAATGATTCACTGAGTAAAAACTCTAACGGGAAAATAATTTTTGGAGTATCATAACCCCAAATAATTTGATTGCTTAAAAATCCCGGTAATAAATACAGAATTCCTAAAATTAAAAAGACTAAAGCAGCTCTTACATCTTTATGCCTTAAAATATCTACCATGCCCACTTTCCTAAAATATTTATCATATAAACTCCCCAAAAATTAACTAAGATACTAAGTGCAACCAGTAGATAAGCTATCTTACTGGGTCTTTGTCCAATTCCATGAGCCATCAATATTAAAATAAAAGGCATAAAATCCTGGGCAAATCTATAACCAAATTGTGCAAACCCAACTCCGCCCCAAAGGATAATAATGGAAAATGTTGCAATAATTGAAACCCAACAAGCAATCATAAGAAGGGATCTTTTTGCTTTAAACGCATATATTATTACAGGACTGGTAAACCAAAGAGCAGTACTATACAAAGAAGGCAGAACATAAGGCTTTGAATTTGAGAGTATTGGGAGTTTTAAAAATATTGCCTCTAAGTGTCTTGGAATATAGTAAATACTCATAAAACCTTTTTGGAAAATTGGGTCTTTTGAAATATTTGGTATAAGACTATATGGAGAAAACGGACTGAAATTTCCAAATCTTAAAAAATTATAAAATGCATCAAGAAGAACAAATAAAATTATTCCTAAGTTTAGTAAAATAAAATTGCTTATTCTTTTATCCAATGGCCAAAATTTATCTTTCAAAAAAATATAAAAAAATGGCAAGGTAAAAATGACAGGAGTTCTGGCCCAAAAACTGGCACCTATAAATAACCCTATTAACAAAAGTCTCTGTTTGCCAAATGTTTCAATCAAAGCAAGTAGTAGAAAAAGGAGTGCTGTAATATGAGCGATAAACCAAGCTGATCCTACACTACTTAAATACCAATGATTTGTGCCAAAGGCAAAGAATAGAGTAATAAGCAGAGAAGTTTTTAAAGAAAATTTTAATCTTCTGATTAGAATATATACCAAGGCTGAATTAATAGCGCCTAATAATACTGAAAAAATAGTCTGGGAGGCATTTTCTCCAAAAATAAGCACATAAGGCATTAGCAATATAGCCGGCATTGGCGGGTAAACTATATAGTATTTATCACCAATTGGAACTAGTTCATTAAGCCATGATGGATTTTGGGTAATATATAATTTCCCATTAAGTAAACTACTTGAAAGTCTAGTAAAATAATCGTAGGTAGTCTCTCCTGGAGAGAACAAAAAATAAACAAATAAAACAATGCTAAATACAAAAAATAATAGTCGCATATTCCTCCTTATTTTACTTGGTTTAGCAATAAGATTACTACTTATTTTTTTGCCAGGTTTTAAAATTGATGTAGGTGATTGGTTTGCTTGGAGTATTAGATTGAACGAGGTAGGACTAACTAATTTTTATAGTAACAAATTTTTCAGCGACTATACCCCCGGATATATGTATATCCTGTATCTTTTAGGTTTCTTAAAAAACTTATTACGAATCGACAATAATACTTTCTATCTTTTACTTAAACTACCTGCAATTTTAGCTGAATTAATTATAAGTATCATAATTTATAAGGAAGTAAAAAAGAAACTATCTACCTCTTTCGCCATTATTGCCTCTTCCTTTATTCTGTTTAATCCTGCTTTAATTTTTAACAGTTCTATCTGGGGACAAATTGATAGTGTTTTAACTATGTGTATACTACTTGCAGCTTACTTTCTAAAAAAGAATTTATTAGTATTATCCTCGCTTGCACTTGGTGTAGCGTTTTTAATTAAACCTCAAACCATTGCAATTTTTCCAATCTTTGTTTTATTTTTAATTAGAAATTTTAGGGTGAGTAATTTAGCTAAATTAGCTTTACCCTTCTTAGCTACTATTTTTATTTTATCTTTACCTTTTTTCCAAACTAAACCGCTTACAGGACTAATCGAATTAGTATTAAAAACAGCCGATCAATATTCATATACTTCTTTATTTGCCTATAATTTTTGGGGTATTATTGGTTTCTGGATTACCGATACCCTAAAATGGCATGAAATTTCCTACCGGACAATAGGATATATTTTATTTTCCGTATACTGGATAGTAATTGCTTACTCTTATCTAAAAGGGAAGTTATCTATTTATGCATTAGCAGCTTTAGCACTCCTTGGGTTTTATTTTCTACCAACAAAAGTTCACGAAAGATATCTTTATCCAAGCTTAATCTTTCTTCTGCTAACTGCTTTTAACCTGAAATCTCGGTTGCTCTTTTTTCTAACAACCATACTTAGTCTTATTCATTTTCTCAACCTTTATTACGTATATGTATACTACAATGAATTTTATTACAAACTCCCAAAACTGCTCTACAACCCGATGGTTTATAATTTTTTAGACAATAATGGGAAACTTTTATCAGTTTTATCCACTATCCTTTTTGTTTTAATAAGTATTAATATAATTAAATCAAATGATGCAACTAAAAAAGCTTAATCCAAAATATATATTAGTACTTATCTTGATATTGACGGCCCTACTGCGTCTATATCGTTTGGACTTTCCAAACAAATATGTTTTTGATGAGGTCTACCATGCTTTCACTGCAAAAGAATACTTATTAGGCCATAAAGAGGGATGGGAGTGGTGGAATACCCCTCCTCCGGGAGTTGCCTATGAGTGGACCCACCCGCCCTTGGCAAAAGAAATCATGGCAATATCAATGGGTCTTGTACGTTCAACAGATGCTTGGGCATATAGGCTACCTGGTGTAATAATGGGTGTACTATCTGTGTATCTAGTTTATCTACTTGGTTATAAGCTACTCCAAAAAAAATCTGCAGCCCTAATTGCCACCTTTATTTTCTCAGTTGACGGATTAAATTTTGTCCAATCACGGACAGGAATGAATGATATTTATTATGTTACCTTCCTTCTTGGTAGTATTTTGTTTGCACTTAGCAAACGATTTTTTATATCTGCTCTTTTGTTTGGTTTAGCCATATCATCGAAATGGGCAGCTATTTATTTATTGCCAATGTATTTTGTAATAGCAATTTATTTACTATTTACCCAAAAAGATAAATATAAATATAAATATTTAAGTAATAATTTCCTAAAAATCTTAAGAATTTTGGCTTATTTTTTACTCTTACCTCCTTTTATATACCTGTTGTCTTATCTACCCTTCTTTTTATTGGGACATTCTTTTTTAGATTTTATCCACTTGCAACAACAGATGTGGTGGTACCATACAGGACTCAAAGCTACACATAGTTATTCATCCCCCTGGTGGTCCTGGCCGTTAAATTTATACCCTGTTTGGTATTTTGTAGATTATCAAAAAAATACCATGTCCAATATTTTTACATCAGGTAATCCGGTATTATTTTGGGTGGGGTCGATTGCAGTAATTTTAACGTTTCTTGAGTTTTTAAAAACAAGATCTAAGAGATTATTAGTCATTCTTATTGGTTGCTTTGCTTTTTGGCTACCCTGGGCAATCTCTCCAAGAATTATGTTTTTGTATCACTTCAGCCCCACAGTTCCTTTTATAACATTGGCTTTATCTCACCAGTTAAGCTTGGAGTTTGAAAATAACAAAAGAAGAAACTTTGTTTATATCTTATTGTTTTTAATATTCTTAAGTTTCATGATAATTTTTCCTTTCCTGGTAGGAATTCCTCTGCCTAAAAATTTAATTAATTTGTTTTTTCTAACAAATTTTTCTAAAAACCCGTTTCTTTAATTATTTTTTCCAAATATCCAAGGAGTTTGAGTCTTAATTTGTCTAGTGCTCTTCTTTTCACTTATTAAGTATTTTTTTAAATCTCCGTTTTCCATCATCCTGATAACTCTTACAACAGTGTCAGTTCCAACATTAACTTCTTCTGCCAGTTTTCTTATAGAATGACCTGTCCCTAAACTTTGAATTATCTGCCATCTATTTTTTAGCATACGGATCTCAGAGGGAGTCAATAGTTTCTTTAACATGTTATCAGGAACTTCAATATTTTTGTCCTGTATCGGTTTACTCACGTATGGATACAATAACATACTCAAAACTCAAATGCCAAATTTATAAATTTATGAGAATTACTTAATTAATCTTTTGAGGGTTTTGCCTGCTGTAAAACCGGGAGTTTTTTTGCTTGGAATTTGAATTGTTTCACCTGTTTGGGGATTTCTACCTCTTCTTGCAGCTCTTGATCTTATTAAGAATGTTCCAAATCCTGTTATAACAATTTTTTCTCCCCTAACTAAACCATCCTTGATTAGATTAAACGTTTGATTAACTGAGTCAGCTGCCGCTCTTTTGGTTAAATTGGCTTTTTTGGCAACTTTTTCCACTAACTCATTTTTTGTCATGGCACTACCTTACCAGATGTTTTTTATTTTGACAAGTCCCAACTCTTTTGCAAAAATACCTATGCTACCCAAAGATAACTGCTAAAAAGCGCGACAAATCTAAACTCCACAAACAACAAACCTAAAGCTAAAAGAATCTTTAAATAATTATTTCTTAATATCCCTGGCAAAATTAGAAATATTGGGAAAGCCGTTAATGTTATTCTTACCATTGACGCAGTTGATCCAGATGAAAGAGGCATTAAAAGAATAATTAAAGAATATAAAAAATAAGTTTTCGGCAATTTCTTAAAGACCACGCCCAACAAACTTAAAAATACAACGCTACTAAACCAATCAATAAATCTAAAGGATATGCCTATACGTTCTGATCCTGACCAAAGAAGATTCAAGTAATCTATTACAGGTTTTAGGGGAGACGTAAATCCACATCTGCCGGCCGGACCACACCAATTTTGTTGAGCTTTAATAAAATACAAAAAGTCTCCTTGGTGGATATATAAAAACAACATGTAAGCCAAAAGACCTAGGGAACCAACAAGCAACATAAATATTTTATTTTTTATAGATGTTTTTATAAACAAAAATGTGGCTGTAACTGCGATGCCTGGAATCCGACAGGCAGTAACAAAACCGGCGCAAATTGCTGAAAGATAATACTTTTTATTTTCTAAAAGTAAAAAAGAAAGTAAGGACAAAAATAAAAATAAATTTTCACTATACCCTGCATGCAAAAAAATAGCCGCCGGGTAGCAGCTAAAAAAGATTAAAGACCATTTTGCTTTTTGCTCACCAATTAATTTTTTTCCGAGTAAAAACAATAGGATAAAATTTAACACACTCAAGATAAAAGTCAACAAATAACTAACCCAAGCAATCGGTAAGCCAACTAAGGCTACTGTTTTTATCAGTAACGGCCACAACGGGAAAAAGGCTTGTTTGGGATACTCATAACCAGTGGCTGCTATAGTTAAGTAATGAATTGCGTCCCAATAACTAGTCCATGAGATAAATAATCTCTGAAATAACGTTTCGGAATCTCTAGTAATTATATAATGAGGTTGAACGAAGATTTGAAAAAGTAAAATTAAAAGTTGCCAAGCAAAAAAAATCAAAAGAGGAAATCTAATCTTTTTCAACATCTATTGAGTCGTGGTTGTCTCGGAAACTCTGGTTTCTCTTATCGCGGTTATTCTCACGTTACCTGGCACCATTACCTCTTTTGAGATACGCTGTGCTATGTCATGAGTTAACTTTGGCAACTCATCATCGGAGATTTTTTCAGGCATTACAATAACTCTTACTTCTCTTCCTGCCTGAACCGCAAAACACTTATCAACCCCTTCAAAAGAAAGGGCAATCTTCTCAATATCTGAAAGTCTCTTTATATAATCTTGAACATTTTCATGTCTAGCACCTGGCCTTGCTCCAGAAATAGCATCGGCCACATGTACGATAATCGATTCAATCGAAGAAAATGGTTTATCTTCATGATGTTCTGCAATACAATTAACGACTTCTTTAGGTAAGCCAAATTTTTCAGCAATGGCCACACCTTTATCAACATGTGAACCTTCATCCTCAACAATGATTTTTCCAATATCGTGAAATAAACAACCTAGCCTGACGGTATTTACATCTGCCCCTAACGCGTGTGCTAGAGCAACTCCAATTTGAGTTTCCTCTTGGGTATGCAAGATTAGATTTTGTCCATAAGAATATCTATACTTAAATCTTCCCAGCAAATCTACCAGTTCTACCTGCAAATTATAGACCCCCACATCTTGGCATAACTTCTCACCAGCCGCTCGCATTAACTTATTAATGTCTTCTTCAGTTTTTGCAACAATCTCTTCAATTCTTTGAGGTTGTATTCTTCCATCAATAATTAATTTTTCCAAAGCAACTTTTGCAATCTCACGTCTAACAGGATCAAAAGAAGACAAAATTAAGGTGTCGGGAATTTCATCATCCATCACAACATCCACTCCGGTCATTTGTTCAAAGGTTCTAACATTTCTTCCCTCCTTACCAATTATTTTCCCCTTCATATCCTCATCTGGCAACTTTACCTTTGAAGTTGTAAATTCTGATACATAGTCAGTTACTCCATGTAGTATTGCATCTGCCAAGATTTCCTTAGCTTTCTCATCAGCATGTAGTTTTATTTCATTTTCAGCTTCTGTAATTTTTTTGGAGATATCTGCTGCCAAGTCTTTTTCTATATTTTCCAAAAGAAGTTTTTTGGCATCTTCTGAGGAGAGGGATGAAACTTTATCAAGTTTTTCAACCAATTCTTTTCTAACTTTCTCCAATTGTTCTAATTTTTCATCAACCAGTTTTTGCTTTTGGGAAATCTGCCTTTCTCTTTCCTCAAGGATTCCTTCTCTCTTAGCAATTTCTGCTTGACGGTCATCAAAATTACCTCCTGATACAGGATTGGATTGTGAACTTGGATTTTTAGGACCAAAACTATGTTGCATTTTTTTGAGAATAGAAAAATATTCCAATTACTTGGAAAATTGAAGATTTGAATTTTTGAGAATTAATTTCTTCATATTTCTCGCTTACTCTGATTCTCAAGCTTTATTTTACTCTTTTTTTAAGTATTTTTCAACGATTACCTTGATAACCTCGTACTCAAATCCCCTTCTCATTAAAAATTCATAAGCTTTTTTCTTTTTCTCCAAATAGGGGAGAGTAGACAATTTTTTCCATTTCTTATCTATTGCCTGCTGCGCTAGATACATTTCGGAATCTACGGTTGATTCCTCCAAAACCTGGTCTACAATTTGCCGATCAATTCCCTTTTGATACAATTCACTTTTTAAGGCAATTTTGCCTTTTTTCTTTGATTTTCTTCTTGCATCAACCCAAGCTTTGGCAAAATCTGCATCATTTAATAACCTCTTATTTTTTAACTTAGTTATTAAGGATTCAATTGCAACCTCAGAAATCTCATCTTTGTCTTTAACCTTTCTTTTAAAAGAAAGGTTTTTAAGATAATCTCTAACCTCTTTTTCGCTGCGTTGTCTGATATTAAATAATCCATACATGCGCTCCATTAATTTCCCAACTTCTGATTCAAATAACAATTTTTCAAGGTCTTCTGGATTAATTATTTTCCCAACAATGAGTCTTTTATCTACAATTAAATCTTCATCTGCTCCAAAGGCAAAAGTACCATCTAAAAAAACATTAAATCTTCTTGGATTTTTCTTTTGGGGTTCAACTGAAGTAATCTTGGGCATCAATATAAACTATAAACCGCTTGGAGTAAGTGGTACCTGAGACTGATAGAATTCAAACAATCCCATACCATAAGCTAACATCGCTCTTCTTTCATTCGCTGGATGCCTTGGAGTAACCCTAGCATATATATAGTCTAATGAACTTCTATAGAACAATTGAGGACCATCAGAATTTAGTCTAAACAATATGGAAAATTGATTGGATTCAAAAGATAAGTTAAATCCAATTCCGTCACTGGCCAATTTAGCCTGTATCGGAGGTCGAATATGCTCATATGCCCTCCACCATTTTAATCCAGCTCTAAAATTTGGTATTGAATGATCAATCTGAAAAACTACACCCGTACTATCACCCAATTCTTCTTCAAAGCCTTTTCTTAAACCTTGTTCTACCTCTATTAGTTTCTTGGACATTTATTAATCTGACTCAGCAACTCCTGAAGAATCTTCTTCTTGCCCTACAACAATTTTTTCTTTACCCTCTTTTTGTTTATTCCAAGCATCTCTAATTTCTTTTTCTAAAGACTGTGCTTCTTTTTTATTTTCCTTCAAATAAGCAGACGCAGCAGCCCTGCCTTGACCTAATAATTTTTCACCCCATTTTATAAAAGCTCCTGATTTTGTCAAAATCTCCAGTTCAATCCCCACATCTAACAATTCTCCTTCATGAGAAATACCATAATCATCCATATCAAATTCAGCAATCCTAAATGGGGGAGCAACTTTATTTTTAACTACTTTAACTCTGTGCCTTGAACCAACTACAACATCCCCTGATTTAATGTTCTCTATCTTTCTAACATCCAGTCTAATAGAGGAGTAGAACTTAAGGGCAAGTCCTCCAGTAGTTGTTTCAGGATTACCAAACATTACTCCTATTTTTAGACGTAGTTGATTAGTAAATATCACAATGGTATTTGTATTAGAAACAGCTCCGGTTAATTTTCGCAGGGCTTGAGACATTAACCTTGCCTGTACTCCCATTGAAGAATCACCCATTTCACCCTCTAGTTCTGAGCGGGGGACTAAAGCTGCCACAGAATCAATTACCACTACATCAATCCCACCAGATCTAATTAAGCTTTCTGCTATTTCTAAAGCTTGTTCACCTGTATCAGGTTGAGAAATCAACAGATCATCCAAATTAACTCCAATCTTTTGAGCCCGTTGGGGGTCTAAGGCGTGCTCCGCATCAATAAAAGCCGCAACTCCACCTTTTTTTTGAGCCTCAGCAATAACATGTAAACAAACAGTTGTTTTCCCTCCTGCCTCTGGTCCATAAATTTCTATTATTCTACCTTTTGGAAGACCGCCAACACCTAGTGCCAAATCTAGGGCGATTGAACCTGTGGGGATTATCTCAGTCATGAACTTTTCAGCTCTCTCACCCAATCTCATAATCGCACCGGTACCATATTGTTTTTGGATTTGGGCCATTGCAGTGGAAATAGCAGTTTTGCGAGCGTCGTCGTTTTGTGGCATAAATCTAATATACCAAACAAATACCAAAGGTCAATACCCCAGTTTCTATCTGTTCTACTGTATGGATACATACATTAATTATAAATAGAGTAGAGTAAAGAATTGAAACCTGTTAAAATTGTTTATTCACGGGGATTAGTTCATCGGTAGAACGCTCGGCTGGGGGTCGAGAAGTAGAGAGTCCAATTCTCTCATCCCCGACTACTAAAAAATTAAACTATTCTTTCCCAGGGGAATTCATCTCGGCCAAAATGACCGTAAGCAGCAGTAGGTAAATAAATTGGTCTTTGTAAATCCAATCCTTCTATAATTCCTGAAACTGAAGTATCCAGTATTTTCTCCATAAAAGACAAAATAACTTTTTGAGATTTCTTATTAGTCCCAAAGGTTTCTACATCCTGCATTGTTGGTTTTTTAGCACCAATAAAATATGCAAGCCTTACTTCTGCTTTATCAGCCAATTTTTGTGCCACAATATTTTTGGCCAGAAATCTAGCAGCATATGCAGCTCCTCTGTCAACTTTTGACGGTTCTTTTCCTGAAAAAGCTCCTCCCCCAACCCTAGCATATCCTCCATAAGTATCAACAATAATCTTTCTCCCTGTAAGCCCACAATCTGACGCAGGTCCCCCATTATGCCAAACGCCAGTCCCATTAACAACTAAATCCTCAATCTTAATTTTAAATCCAAACATTTCTAAAACCGGAATAACTATAAAATTATAGACTGCGTCTTTGACTTCTTCTAAATTAACTGATTCTTTATGTGGAACTGCTATTACAACTTGGGTTATTTTGTATGGTTTTCCATTCCTATACTCTACAGTTACTTGGGACTTTCCATCTGGTCTCAAATATTTAACAATATTTTCTTCCCTAACAGCATCCATTCTTTTAGTTAGAGCATGGGCAATCATTATAGGCAAAGGCATTAAAGAGGTTGTTTCTCTACATGCAAACCCAAACATCATACCCTGATCCCCTGCTCCTTTTTTCTTCACACCTACAGCAATCTCTGGTGATTGTTCATGAACATAGACATTAATTGGAGACTTGTCGGAAAAATTAAACTTTGGATCTGTATATCCTAATCTTTTTATTTGAGCCCGGGCTATTTTTTTAAAATCAACTTTTGCTCTGGCTCCAATTTCTCCAGCAATTATTAATTGATTATTCCCAGCTAGACATTCTACAGCAGTCCTGCCTTGAGGATCTTGTGCCAAAACTGCATCTAATATTGCATCAGAGATTTGGTCGCAGATTTTATCAGGATGGCCTGCGCAAACTGATTCAGATGTAAATGTCATATTTCCGTTACTCATAATACAAAAAAACCTCTCAATTTTGAGAGGTTAAAGTTTGTCGCCTGAGGCGACCGCATCTTCCTCTCAGAATTTGGCACCGATACTTTCCGGTTGCCGGCTCGTCTTCTTTCAGACGGCTCTCTTGATGCATTGTTAGTATTCCACAAATTATCTATTTTGACAATAGCCTAATGTGTACTACCTTCTTCAAACTGAGCATGTTTTTCAATAAGTTCTATAACTTTCTTTTTCTTGTCTTCAACAATCCCGTCTGCCTCTGCTTCTATATTTAACCTAAGGAGTGGTTCTGTATTGGAGGTTCGAACAGACAATCTCCAATCGGCAAACGTTATAGCAATTCCATCCAATTCATTTAACTCCCCTTCTGCATATTCTTTTTTAAGAGCATCAATAATTTCAGGGGCGTTTTTAACTCTAAAGTTTGTTTCCCCTGACTCATGACTGCGTTTAATGTCTTTAGCAATTTGGGATAAACTTTTACCTTCCTCTGTCATTACTTTAAGGACTGTCAAAATCATTGGTAATTGTGATTCTGCATTCCCTGTTTCTTTGAAAAAATAATGTGCTGATGATTCACCTGCAAAAATTCCTCCTGTTTCATGCATTTTCTCTGTGATAAATGCATGCCCTACTTTAGTAATTACAAATGTCCCACCTAATTCTTCAACAATCTTTTTAGGAGTCATGATATATCTAATATCCCCCAAGATAGTGGCACCTTTATGTTTTTTTAAAAGTTCTCTGGCAACTAGTGAGGTAATAATAGTCGGGGGGACAATTTGACCTTTTTCATCTATAAAAAATAATCTGTCCCCATCCCCGTCTGGTGCAAGTCCCAAATCAGCTTTTTCCTCCACAACTTTTTTTTGTAACTCAACCAAAGTATCTGCTTGTAAAGGATCTGCTTGATGAACTGGGAAAGTTCCATCCAATTCAAAATTCATCTTAACTAACTGCCCAGGGATATGATTGTAAAGTTCTTCTATGTATAAGGCTCCTAATGCATTTGCGGCATCAGCCACTACTTTATAATCACCCAATTTAGGATGACCTGCGATTTTCAAAGAATTCTTAACCTCCTCAATAACAACTCCGTCTTTTTGCACCATTGATCCACCATCTTTTTTCGGTAGATCTACCCCCTCCCTGCTTAACCTCTTAATATCTTCCATCCCTGTGCTTTTACCAATTTTTACCAAACCTGTTGGGGCAATTCTGACAATTTTTATTCCATTATATTCTTTGGGATTATGGGAGGCAGTTATTTGAACCCCACCATCATAGCCATTTTTGAAAACTGCATAATAAAAGGTCGGGGTGGAAACAATTCCTAAATCAATCACTTGGGCGCCCAGTTCAATTAAAGTTTCTGTGACAGCTTTAAAAATAGCTGGGGATGACAACCTCATATCACGCCCTACTGCCAACTTTAAGGGCTTATCTGTTTCAAGTTGGTCTGATATTACTTGGTAGATTGCCTTAATTATAGGCACTGCAAATTCCTCATTTATCTCTGAGGGGTACACACCACGGATATCATAGCTTTTAAAAATCTTTTCTGGAGGTAAGCTCTTATCCATTTACTTCCTAGTATTTTACCAGACCCATGCAATAATTACACCTACTGGTGCTTGATAAAAAAACACCAGTAGGATCTCTTGTTATATTATTCAGCTGTAGGGTGCATATGATTACCAAGTAAAATACTCTCTAATAATCTTGTTCGTGGCTTCATAAGATCTTTCCTCAATACAAGCCTATCTCTAAGTCTCCCCAATATATCTGCTTCTGTGACTCTAATCTCAACTCTCTTACCTGGAATTGTTTCTATTTCACCTCTTCCACTTAAAGGATCGAGAGAAATTGTCACTTCTGTTCCAACTAAAGGCCCGTTAACCCTTACATATTGATCCACCCCGTCTCTATCCAACCTCATATCTTCTACAGAAACTATGCCCAACTCTGTTAGATGTGGGCCCATAAATGAAGGTAGTGTTGCTTGCAAAGACCCTACTGTCCGAATAGGTACCTCCCGTCCCTTAGAACCTGAGTCTCTATCCCTGCTAATTGTCATTTCTATTGGCATATATTTTTAACACCTCCTTTCAAGATTCATATTTTGGTCCAGATCTAAGTTCAACTACCTGAGCACCATTAATAGATGAGTATTTAGCAACAATAGGAATTATCGGGACGGTATAAGGAATAAACTCTCTTAGTCCTCGCAAATGTCTCCCAACTTGCACCTGCTTACCCTTACTCCTCCCACCTACCTCGAAAGTAAACATTCTTTTGTCAGGGCTAAGACCCATAAAGTCAACTCTCCCTTTTGAAAAACCATCTAAGTTTGTCCCTATATCAACTTCTCTAAAAGACGGTAAGGAAGTTTCTGTTGGTAAACCTGTTAAGACAGTACACAATCTGTCCCAATTGACAGATAAAAACTTAACAATACCATCATGAATAGCTGCTCTACCGCTTGATACGCAAGATTGTTGTCTTCTCTTTAATTCATCAAGCACCCCTTCAACATCTTGTTGTTCTAAGATAGCATCAGCTCTATCTCTAAAATTGATGTCTCCATTATGGGTAACCAACCAGAGGCCACCAGTACGTACACCAAATAGATGCTCTGTCCTGATAACCCGATTATCAGGAACCACTACATCATGTTTTCTATGTTCTGTTATTTCTAAACCCATCATAATATTTTCTCCATAAAAAAACTCCCTTTCGGGAGTTGTTTGTTTTTACTTAAGTAGCGTTTAAACGCTAACAAACATCTCCCTTGTTAGGAGCTAAAGTAAAACCAAAAATAATTTGTTCTATTGCATGTATCCATAATAACTAAAAGATTCTACTAAAATTTTATAAATATTGCAAGCGGTTGGGCGAGCGAGAGTAACTCAACCCAACCGCTATCTAAAATTATCCTCTTCCATAACTTTTAGATTACAGCTCCAGGATTCCACCTACTTGGTCCTGAATAAGGATCGGGTGTCCATTTTGGCTTTTCAAGCTTGGGTTCCGCAGGTTTTTCAACCACCCAGTATTTTTTGACTCGATCTAGAGTTCCTGATTTTTCAGGATAATCTGGATAGTTGTGAATTTGAATCCACTTCCCATTAGCATCTCTAACCTGATCAATGATTGGTTTACGCAACCGGACCACAAGTTCAGTATTAGGTGCAATAGTCTGCACACCAACACCTCTTCGATTTATCGGTATAATCCTACTGGTATTACCTTCTCTAGAAGCAATTAGTTCAGAATCTATAGCACATGGCCAAGATCTAACTCCAATAGTCTGAAGATAAGTATAACTTCTAGTCTCCCAATCTTCAGGAGTTGCCCAATCTCCTGGATCACCTATTAGTACTGACCTATACCCTTGTCTTTCTACTTCTCTAGGGGAACGATACTTTATGTCCACTAAGTTTAAATCCAATTTTATTCCCCCAATTTTATAACTACCACTTTTATCTGGTAGGTCTGCAAGGACTATGGCTCGTATAGGACTACCGCTTACACTCCATGGTATATCAGGACTGATATTTCTTATTAATATTTCTGGCATTTTTTCTCACCTCCTTTCTTTTGGGCATAAAAAAGCCCATATCTGTTCTCCATATAAAATGAAAAACAAATACGGGCGCTTTTAACACGGTACCACCGTAATTTTACTAGCAACAAAAAAACACACCTTTTTAGGGTGTGTCGAAAATTAAACTATTGCTAGTCTTATTCATGCTCCAATTTCTCGACACATGTTAGTTTTTTTACGGGAACTTTCCGGGTAAGACTACTTTTAGTTCACCTTACCAGCTCATAGGGGAATCTTTCCTATTCAACGCTATTCAAATATTCAGTTGTAAAAATAGTATACCACAAAAAAGCATACTGTCAACTATAGGATGTTTAGCATCCTGCGAGAATTTCGCCTATTATTGAAATAGTTTTTTCAATAATGACTACATTCTCTAAGGGATTAACGTTTTGGAGATTGTTTCTTTGCTCTGGCTTTTTGGGCTAATCCGTATTTCTTTCTTTCCTTGGCTCTAGCATCTCTGGTTAGATAACCTTCTTTTTTCAAAGTTACTCGTAGTGATGGTTCAAGTTCTGCAATTGCTCTTGCTAGTCCATGAATAAATGCTCCAAGTTGTGAAGTTCTTCCTCCACCTACCACCTTTACTGAAACAGAGTATTTACCAATTGTTTTAGTAAGTTCTAGTGGACGTGTATATAAGCTTTGGAAGATTGGTCCTAAGAAATATTCAGTGATAGGTTTACCGTTTACAGTAATTACCCCGTTCCCATTCATAAGTCTTACTCTAGCAACAGCTTCTTTTCTTCTTCCAACAACAGATACTCCGCTTGTTGGTTTTTTAACTTTTTTCTCTTCCATTATTTCTCTCCTTCAGCAAATATTTTTAATTTCTTAATCATTTGTCTTCCTAATCTACTATGTGGAAGCATTCCCTTAACAGCATGTTCAATTACAAATTCAGGTTTTCTAACAATCATTTTATCCAAAGTTTCGGTCTTTAACCCCCCAGGATAACCTGAGTGAGAAATATATTTTTTGTCTTTCATCTTATTACCGGTTAATTTAATTTTGCTGGCATTAGTTATTACCACAAAATCTCCAGTATCCAAATATGGTACATAGCTTGGTTTTTTCTTACCCATCAAAATAGTTGCAACCTCTGTTGCAAGTCTTCCCAATATTTTTCCATTGGCATCAATGGTATGTTTTTCTCTTTTTATATCTTTGTTTGATAAAACGTTTGTGGACATTATTTTTTAACAACCCTTCTTTTAGCTGCAGTTTTTATTGGAGCAGTCTTTTTAGCGACTGGTTTTAATACTTTCTTTACAACTGATTTAATCTCTTTTGACTCTTTGACTCTCGGACTCTTTGTAGCTTTTTCAAGGGGTTTTAGCTGTTCCAAACCAATCAAACTCATTTTAACTAAAGTAGTTCTATCTCCCTGTCTTACTCCCATTCTCATTACACTGGTAAAACCAGAACTTCTGCTTGTAAGTTTTGGGGCAATTTCGTTCACAATTCTTTCCTGTAATAATTTATCAGAGAAAAAAGATTGTATTAATCTTTGGGTATTTTTGTTTTTTGCTAAAGTGATAATTTTATCTACAGTCCCTTTAATAGCGGCTGCTTTGCTCTTTGAGGTTGTAATTGTGCCGTGAAGGAATAACTCCTGCATTAAACTTTTAAAAAGGGAGGTTCTTTCATTTTTATTTCTGCCCAGTTTTCTGCCATAAACTCTATGCCTCACGCAAAGACAACCCCCTTTCCGTAAGTTTTTCGGAAATTAAAGTTAATGATTTAGTACCTAAATTCTTAGCCTTTAAAAGGCTAACTCTTGGAACATTTATTAAGTCTTCAATGGTGTTTATTTCTATTGCTTTTAAAGCATTTGTAATTCTAACTGGTAAATCTAATTCTTCTATAGTAAGTTTTAGTACTTCTTCAGAAACTTTAGAGGTTGTTTCTTCTACTTCTTTTTCTGTATCTGGTTCATAAACTTTGTGGAAAGCTTCTGATAAAACTCTTGCAGCCTCATTCACTGCTTCAAAAGGTGAGAGTGATCCATTGGTTCTAACATCCAATATTAACTTATCAAAATCAGTGCTTCTTCCAACACGAGTTGGTTCAACAGAATAATTTACAGAAACAACAGGAGAAAATAAGGCATCAACAGCAATAACCCCAACTTCTTCAACTTTTCTTTCTTCCGCAACAGAATATCCTCTTCCAGACATTGCTACCATTTCCATATTAAATTTTGATTTAGCGTCAGTTAAGGTTGCAACAATTTGATCAGGGTTTGCAATCTTGCCATCACCTTCAACTTCAAAATCCCCTGCTTTAACTATGCCTTTACCAGATGATTTAACTGTAAGTTTAACTGGTTTTTCTCCACTTACTTGAAGACGGATCTTTTTTACATTTAAAATAATTTCAATTACATCTTCCATAACTCCATCAATTGTAGAAAATTGATGAGAAACTCCATCAATTTTTACAGAAGTTACAGCAGCACCTTTTAAAGATGTGAGTAATACTCTTCTTAAGCTATTTCCCAAAGTATGACCAAAACCTGTTTCAAGAGGTTCGATAACTATTTGAGCAAAATTTTCTTGTTCTTTTTCAGTTTTAACTTTAAACATATATTTTTTATTTGCAGTTATCGAGAATAGAATTCTACAATTAACTGTTCATCTATGGATTGCTCCATCTCTTCTCTCTGGGGAATTCTTAAAACCTTGCCTACTGTAGCTTTTCTTTCAAGCCACTCCGGCAAGGTCTCTAATTCTTCCAAGCTCTTTTGAACCTGTGTATTATCTCTCAAATTGGCCGTAATTGCAATAGTCTGTCCTACTCTCACTTTATAGGAAGGAATACTCACTTTTTTGTCTGCAACTAAGATGTGTCCGTGGGAAACAAGCTGTCTTGCTCCAGCTCGGCTTTTGGAAAAACCTAACCTATAAACTATGTTATCTAATCTTGTTTCCAAAATCTCAAGCAAACTCAAACCAGTTGAACCTTTAACTTTACCTGCTTGAGTAACATATTTTTTAAATTGTTTTTCCAATATTCCATAAAATCTTTTAGCTTTTTGTTTTTCTCTAAGTTGGAGACCATATTCTGAAACTCTTCTTCTTCTACCCAATCCATGTTGTCCTGGAGGAATAATACCTTTTTTCTCAATGTATTTTATATCCTTTGTAAACAAAGGTAAGCCTTCAGCTCTGGATAATCTTCTTTTAGGACCAGTATAACGCGCCATTAAACTCTTCTCCTTTTCTTGGGTCTTGGTCCGTTATGAGGAATCGGAGTTACATCTGCAATCATAGTGATATTTATACCTGCACTTCTTAAAGCCTTTATTGTTGCATCTCTACCTGCTCCGGGACCTTTGATATAAACTTCACAACCAGTCATTCCAACACCTTTAGCTTTTAGCGCAACATTTTCCATAGCAGAAATTGCCGCATAAGGAGTTGCACGTCTGGCGCCTTTAAACCCGGAATTTCCAGATGAACCCCAAGCAATGGTATTACCGCGTTCATCAGTTAATGTAACCAAAGTATTATTAAAGGTTGCGGTTACATAAACTCTACCGTTTACTACTTTTTGTTCAGTCTTTTGTTTTTTAATTATTTTTTTCTTAGCCATATTTATTTCTTTGCCTCAGGTGCAGAAGTTGGGCCGCCTGTTTTTTCAACCACGTCTTTTCTAACTGTTCCAACTGTCTTTCTCTTGCCACGTTTTGTTCTTGAATTAGATTTAGTCCTCTGTCCTCTACTTGGTAAACCTTTTCTATGTCTTGATCCTCTATAACTTCCTATTTCTTCCAGTCTTTTAATGTTTTGTTCAACTTCTTGTCTTAAGTCTCCCTCAACTTTTATTTTCTCAACAACTTTTTGTATTCTATTAACTTCTTCCTCAGTTAAATCCTTAATTCTTTTTGCGCCGTCAACAGCAGCATCTTTCATCACAGCAACCACATTAGAACGGCCTATACCAAAAATATAAGTTAAGCCTATATCTACTCTTTTATTTTCCGGCAAATCAACTCCTGCAATTCTAGCCATATTATTTTCGAAACCATCCTTTTGAACGATCTATGCTTAAATATTCACCATCTGGATGACTAGTCCGAATCATAGCACTTGTCCTAGGTAATCCGTTGTTAGCTCTTCTAATTTCTGATCTCCAAACCAAAGTGGCGGTACTTGCTCCTGTAGAAAGAGCGGCAATTGTATTATCAAATGAGCCAGGATCCAAAACCCCGCCCATTACTTCTCTAAAATCTTTCGCACTAATTGGCAACATATCCTCAGCATCTTCAGTAAATGTATTCAGGATTAAACCTGTACCATCAGGCAGCATACGGACTATCTCAATTGGAGACCCCTCCCTTTGCGCTCGACGACCAGCAACTACTATACGTCGTTGCAGAAGAGTATCAAGTTTAGCAGCAGTATTATCCACTGCTTTTAATCCTTCTACACTCCTAAATACTCTTTTAAATTCAGGTCCAGCTTCAGCTGTTGTAAATATCATATTTATCCTTGTCTTTGTTTATGCCTTGGGTCACGCGGGCAAATAACAAATAAAATGCCTTCTCTTTTTATAATTTTACAAAATTTACATCTTGTTTTTATACTTGCTTGTACTTTCATTTTATTTAAGTCTAAAAGTTATCCTACCTTTGTCCAAGTCATATTTTGGACTCATTTCTACCCTAACTCTGTCACCCTCCAAAAGTCTAATGTAGTGCATTCTCATTTTACCAGAGATGTGACATAAGATTACCCTACCTTTTAACTCAGGCAGGTCAATGCTTTTCTCAATCTCAATTCTAAAAAGAGTATTGGGTAAAACCTCTACAACTTTACCCTCAACCTCGATTACATCTTTAGCCATAACAATAACAATTTCAGGTCAAGCTATTTTATCAAAACTAGCTTCACTTTACAACCCATAGCATTACCTTCAAATTTGGGTCAGAATTTCCCCCTTTTTTTGTCCAATTATAACTGTCATTTCAAATAATCCCCCAAGTGACTTATCTGCAGTTGAAAAGGTCCAACCATCATTTTCTAGCACAATTTCATGCTTACCCATGGTATAAATCACCTCAATTGCCAAAGTCATTCCCTGTTTTAATACTGCTCCAACTCCTTCTTTTCCGATTCCGGGTATCTCGGGATCCTCATGTAAACTTTTTCCAACTCCATGCCCAACTAAACTTCTGACAATTTTATAACCAGCACCCTCTACCCTACTGCCAATAACACTTGAGATATCCCCAACTTTTTTTCCTTCTGTGGCTTTGGATATTCCTTCCCATAAAGCTTGTTCTCCTACTTCCAGGAATTTTTCCTTTTCTTCT
>ORMF012386636.1_pt1 | contig 23594 bp, 20 predicted proteins | sample 1779871 | NCBI WGS metagenome assembly ORMF01 (sample SAMEA104232316, study PRJEB22302) | groundwater metagenome | biome: forest; feature: aquifer; material: groundwater | place: USA | collected 2011-08-07 | depth 5.4 m | reverse complement strand
GTCCCTGCGGCGCGCGCGGCGAGGCGGATCGCGCGCTACGCGCGGAGGAGCAGCACGCCATGGCGTTCGGCGGCGAGCTGCTCGACGGTTCAGTGCGGGCCGCGCGGAGCGGGCGGCGGATTGCGCGCGTCGAGCGCGTGAAGCAGGCGTGCGATTTCGCGGCGCGCGCGTCGCGCGGATTCATCAAGATGAGTGTTGCGTGTCACGCTGTCGGTGGGTAGGTCCACGGCCGCGTTCGGCGCGAGCGCGAACGCATTGCAGCGTCGGTGGGGGCATATCCCGTCGTGCGCGATGCGCCGTCGACTCATCCGCGCGGTGCGTTCGTTCGTCTACGTGCGTCCGATCCATGCGCAGACGGGCGCGAGCACACCCGGGCAGCGCGTCGCACGGCTGTTGCAGCCGCCCGGGCCGGCGCGATCGACTCCTCGGCGGCGCGCCAACTTCGAGAGTGTTCGGCCCATCACAACCCGATGACGAGACCCGGAGTCTCGCGGTTGGTCAGCGTGCCGTCGCCGAGTTGGCCGTAGTCGTTGAGTCCCCAACAGAGCACGGCGCCATCTCGACGTCGAGCACAAGAGAACGAGGAACCCAGCGCGATCTCTGCTACGTCCTCAAGACCGTCGATCAGCCGCGGAGCCAGCACACAGCCGAGCATTTCTCTGCATTGATCGCGCCCCCTCGATCCAACCTGCCCGGACTCGTTGTAACCCCAGCACAGCACTCTTCCATCGGCTCGAAGCGCACACGCGTGGGCGCCACCGGCCGCGATGTCCACTGCGCCCGGGAGCACGAAGTGCGTCCGTGTCGACGTCGCCGCTGCGGTGCCGAGCTCTCCATAGGTGTTGTCGCCCCAACAGGTTACGTCACCGCCGTCCCGCAGCGCGCAAGTGAAGTGTCCGCCAGCCGCCAGAACCCGCACGCCCACCAATCCGGGGACCGCCGTCATTTCGTGCACGCATGCGTAGGCCAATCCGTCGCACCGTTCGGGCGATGACATTCCCGTCTGGGAGTATCTGTTGAATCCGGCACACAGCACCGTGCCATTCGCGATTGCGCCACACGTGTGGGCATCTCCAAGACCGAGGGCGAACGCCCCGCAGAGCCGACGGACTTCGACCGGAACGTGAAGATGATCGACGTCGGCGGAGAAGACACCGAAGTTTGCAAGACCCGAGGCCCCCCAGCAATAGACCGCGCCGTCTTCCGTTCGCGCGCACGAGTGTCCGGCACCGGCTTCGACGTCGACGGCTCCGACGACGGCCGTGGTCACCGCCGTAACGTCCGACGCATGCGGATTCTCGACGCCGCACGCGCCGTAGTAATTGTCGCCCCAGCAAACGACGCGTCCCTCGGTCGTGCGCGCACATGCGTGCGCGAAACCCACCGCGACGTCGGTTACGCCCGAGACACCTCGCACGGGCGTCGCACTTCGGAAGCAGTCGCCCCGTTCGAACGGGCTCCCGCATCCCGCCGGGACCGCGGTGTCCAGCGCCGCCAGGCGGTTGAATCCCCAGCAGCGCACGTGGCCGTCCGCAAGCACGACGCAGGCGTGCGATCCACCGGCCGCAATCGTTCGCTGGGATTGCCGGCGCGATGCTGCGCCCGCGTCATCGACGGCACAGTCATGACCGCCGAACCACGGCGGGCCGCACCCCACGACGAAGACGGCGAGACACGCGGCCAGCGCGCGTGCGCAGGCCAGCCGGCAGGCATGGCGCCTGGACGTCTCCGCACGACGGAGTTGACGGAACGCGTACGCGCTGGTGCGTCTGTCCAACGTCCAACGAGCATGCTGCTCCTGGCTCGCAAGATCAAACGGCGTCCGCGGTGGGAGTCGACCGTGTCACTTGGCGGAGGGACCGAAGCAGCCACCGACCCACCGGCTCGCTCGCGATGCGACGACCGTGCAGCCGCGCAGTGCGTTCGTCCGTGAACCGTCGCATGGGCGGACCGATCGCGAGGCGGTTCCGCGACCCGACGGCGCGCCGTTGCCCACGTGGGGACAGCGCGCGCTCGCAAGGCGCTGTCATCCCCTGCCAGTCTCCCCCATGACCTTCGTCTCCGCCCTCCGCGCCCGCTGGACCTCCGCGAACTCCCTCGTGTGCGTCGGCCTCGACCCCGAGCCCGCGCGGTTCCCTGCGCATCTGCGCGATCACCCCGACGCGGCGTTCGAGTTCCTCCGCGCGATCGTCGATGCCACGGCCGACCTCGTGTGCTGCTTCAAGCCGCAGATAGCGCACTTCGCCGCGCTGCGCGCCGAGCCCGTGCTCGAGCGACTGATCGCGCACATCCACATGGCACATCCCGGCGTGCCGGCGATCCTCGATGCGAAGCGCGGCGACATTGGCAGCACCGCGGCGCACTACGCGAGCGAGGCGTTCGACCGCTACGGCGCCGACGCGGTGACCGTGAACCCGTACCTCGGACGCGACTCGGTGCAGCCGTTCCTCGATCGCGCGGACAAGGGCGTGATCGTCCTGTGCTGCACGTCCAATCGGGGGGCGGGCGATCTGCAGGATCTCGTCGTCGATGGTGGCTGATCGTGAGTTCGTCGCGGGCGGTGTTGTACGCGGGGGACGGAGTGGGATTCGCGGACGCGGCGCGGGGGGCAGCGGTGAAGTTGCGCGATGAGATCAATGGGTGGCGGTGAACGTCCGCGGTTCGCGACGCGCCGGCGCGACGATCGCCACGCGAAGTCAGTACAACTGATAGCCGATGACGATCGATCCGAGCACGCCGAGCTGCCAACGCGGGTATTCGCCCCACATCGGATTGTAGGCGTCACTACCTGAATTCAAGTACGTGGGTCCGACGGCGATCGAGAAGGCGAACGCGTGCCGGTTTCCTCGACGCGTCGCGCGGTCGGGGCCTCCCAGGAGCGACAATCGGAGCGGAAACCAGCCGCCCCGCTGCCACGCGCAGCCACTCTTGCCGGCGTAGCCGCACATCGAGTGGTACATCGCGCTCAGGCCGAGCCCGAACCAATTCACCGGCGTGAAGTCGACCGTCCCTCCGAACTGCCCACCGTACGCGAAGACTGACAACGAGCCGGCTCCCGAGAGCGCGATCGCGACGTGATCCGAGAGTTGTACGCCGACGTCGGCGAACAAGCCCGGGAACGGGAGGTTCGTTGCGCGCGTACCTGCGAAGGCCCACACGCCGACGGCAAACCGAACACGCGGATCCAGAATCGGAACGCTCCGGGCGTTGCCGGCGCCCCGCGCGATCGGCGGGTCGTCGCTCGTGTCAAGTGTGCCGAGTCGCAGGTCGAGCTGCGCGCCGTCGCGACCCAGTTCGATCAGTTGAATCGTTCGCCTCCCGCCGGCGGTCCATCCGCGGACATCGTACCGCCCAACGGAAAGTGTGAATCGGCACGGTGCTGTGCACGATCTTTCGTGCGATGCGGGAGCGCCGAACTGCACGATGCTCGCTTGCCAGCCGACGCCGGTCGGTAGAATCACCAGTGTTGCGAGAGGTCGAGCGCCGACCGCCACGGACTCGCTCGGTGCCGTCGTGTGCTCAGTGCTGACCGTCGGAACCGTGGTTTCCTGCGCGCCAACGTCCATCGCCGCGACCACTAGAGACGCGGCAACACACCACGCAATCGGCCACGGCCGCGTCATCGCGCGCGCGCGAATTCCGTGTTGCATTCGTGCCGCGAACGCCGGATGCGCTAGCCGTCTCACCTGTATCCCACGCCCAACGATACACCTCCGCGGCGTCAGCGTCCGGCGGGCGGGGGCGGCTACGGCGTAACCAGGAGCGTGACTTCCGAATCGAGCCCGGCGGCCCTCCGGACGCTTCAGTGCCGTGCCGCTACGGACACATCCCTGCGTGCGCGATGCGCTGTCGGTCCATGCGCGCGGTGCATTCGTTCGTGTACGTCCGTCCGTTGCACGCGCAGACGGGAGTGAACACGCCCGTGCAGGTGCTGGGCAGGTTGCCGCATCCCCCCGGCCCGACGCACGACGTGCCGAAGCAGAAGTTGTCCACGCGACTGAAGTACGCGCTCCAAGCGCTGCAGTCGGTGTCGGTCGCGCAGGGGAAGTCCGTGCTCGGCGGCGGAACGACGCAGAGGTCCGACCTCGACGCGTCGAGGCACACACCATTGAGCCGGCAGCATTGCTGCCCGGACGGGCACTGCGCGTCGGTGCCACACGCGAAGAGCACGGCGTCCGGAGCGCAGCGTCCCGCGACGAGGTCGCAGTGCGTGAACGGTCCACAGCTCGCGACGTCCCTGCAACTCCGCGCGCTCGGCGGGAGCAGTTGCGCGCCGCACGCGCGCTGCTGACCCGTCCGAATGCCGACGAGTGAGGCTGCACACGGATTCGCGTACGTGCGTCCGTCGCATCCGCACACAGGCCCCGTTCCGGGACCGCAATCGCTCAGCGGGAGTGGGGCGCGGCAGCTGCCGACGCCGGAGCAATAGTACGAACCCGCGCGGCCGTCCGCGCCACACCATTGCCCCGTCGGGCAGTCGGCATTCGACGCGCACGCGTTGGGATTCGTCGTCCGTGGCGGCGTTGGACATGCTGAGGGGTTGCTCGGCGGGAAACACCGCAGCGTCGTGACACAGCAGACCTCGCCGGTGGCGCAAACCGTCCCGCCGCAGACCGTGGTGCCCGGCGGCGGCATCGGGACGTCGGGCGGAATCCCGTCGTCGATCGGCGGGCCGCCCTCGCGCACGGCGTCGCCGCGCGCGTCGATTCCCGGCGCGTCGGGGGGGGGAACGCGATCGAACGGAGCGTCGATGTTCGCGGTGTCCAGGGCGGAGGGCGTGTCGGCGGCATCCACGACGGACGGCGAATCGGCGGACGGCAAATCGGCGGCGACGTCGTCGCGCATCGTCACCGTGCTGGCGCAGGCCTGGAGCAGACTGAGCACTGCGAATGCCGTGCACGCGCCTCGATCGAGTGACGGTGAAGTGCGGCGGCGCATTGCGTGGCGATCATATCACGCGGGGTCGGCGGAACGGGTCGCGACCTCCCGCCGGCGTGGTCGGCGCGGACGCCACTGAGCCTGCTCTCAACTTCGTCTCCGCCGGCCCGGTGGCGCCGTAGTCCGCCGACGAACTCTCGAACTCTCCGCGATGTCCTTCCAGCGAAGCGTCTGTACGCCCGAATCACCGAGGCGCTTCTCCATCTCGACGGTGTCCTGCTCGAGCGGCAGGTCGCCTGCTGCTGCTCTCGCGACGACGCGAAGACGTCCGTGTTCAATTCGCACCGCGGTGCCGAGGACGATCTGACGGTCCTTTGGGTCGCGGCGCGCGGGGTCCATGTCCGCCGTGACCGCGACAATACTCGCGTATACTTCGTCTCCAATTGCGACCTTCACCGGAAGCAGGATCGCGAGCGCCACGCGCGCAGGACCGCCGCCACGCTTGTTCGGCGTCGCCCCGATCTCAATGCCCTTCGCGTCGCCCCCGAACGCTCTGGCGAGCATCATCAGGGCGCTTTTGCCCTTGAAGATCTGCGCGATACTCCACCGCGGGTCCTCAAGGATTCCGAAGCCACGGGTGACCGACGCCGCGGCGTCGATCGCGTCAAGAAGTTCGACGGCGTCTGACGGCAGCACGTTACCCGCAGACCAGTCGAAACGACCAGAGATGGCACCGGCCGTGTACTCGATGGAAACCGGAACGCGGTCAGCGGTGGCGAGCATCCGAAGGGCGCGACCCGCATTCACTAGCATTGAGAGGGGTTGCGGCCCGACGTCATCCGAAAGGTTCCACTGGCACTCCGTTGTTTCGCTGCCCAGCACGAGTGAGAAGAACGGCGAGCGAAGGTTCGCGCGTTGATGATCCTTCGGCAGGTCGGGGAAGAGGGACCACGTGGTCAGCACCTCGCAGCGGAGTACGGCGGCCCGATCAGGAGTCGAGAGCCGGACAGTTGCGGGGGAGGAACCCTTCATGTGTTGGATCTCGATGTGCCCGCCGTCGCGGTGGTGGCGCACGAGGTCGCGGACACCGAAGCGCTCGCGTTCAACGATGGCCTGCGTGATCGGTAGCCGGCGCTCGAGACCAATCGCGAAGTCGGACATCCGAGCCCACGTCGCGGCGCCCGGATCGCCATCGATCGTGAATCGCACCCGGTACGAGTCGTTGGCGTACCCGACGGACTCCTTCCACGACTGCTTGGCCTTCACGTAGGCGTCCATGCCGTCGCGAACGTGCGTCAGTATCGCTGTTCGAAGTTCGCGGCCGTTCGGTGCGGCAAGTCGAACGTCGTCGTTCCAGGTTACGTCCAGCGTGTGCTTGTGGCTACGTTTGCGCTCGTCGGCCGGAAGCTCCCGCAATCGCCGAAATACGGTCTCGACCCAGTTACGGTCGACGTGGACGAGGTGAACTGACGTCACGTCATTCTCGGTCCCGAGCCCGACCATCGCGTAGAAGCAGGGCATGTCTGCCTTCGCGAGGCGCGCAAAGTTGTCGAGCTTGATGCTCTCGCGCACGCGCTTGTCGTGGAAGGTCTTGACCTGGATCTTGCACGTGATCTCGGCCGGACGCAGGTCAAGTGGGTGATCGAGCCCGACAGCATCGGCCGGAACCTCGATGAGATAGTCCCAACCGTGTCGGTCGGTCCCCGTCTTCGTCGCTGACATTCCAGCGCCACGGGCTTCCGAGGCCAGCCACAACTCTCCTCGATCGCCGATGTCGGATGCGGTGGGATCCATTGCCAAGCAGCATTGCGGTTTTCCGGTGCACCGCAAGGGTCGACCTGTCGATCGTGACATAGGCCGTCACGCATGCGACCGCGCGGCGAGGGACGATCTCAACCGGCGGCGTTTGCTACGGAGGCAGTGCGGCCCCATCAATCAAAGTGTTCGGCCTGATCCGTGGTTCGATGTCGGCGAGCAGCGCCAAGAGCGATCGCACGTTCTCGCGCAGACCGCCGAGGTCGGTGAAGAAAGTCATGACGTCGCCGTCACCGGCGTCCCACCAGGGTTCGTGGCGCCGATTCCAGCGATCCGGGGTCCGTGCACCGTAGTGCCGATCGCGAAAATCGCGCAGATGATCGCGGATCGCGCCGATCACCGCGCGTGCGCGTGCGTCGTCGACCGCCGACAGAGCCTCCTCCGCAAAGTCCGCGGCACTCGAGATCGAGCCCATGCAGCATTCGATCACCTCCGAGTTCATCGTGGCGGTGAACACTCGCCGTTCCTCGAGTCGCCGAGCGAACCGGACGACGCACTCCGCGTCGGCGTCGGAGAGCGAGCGCCGGCGCGCGGCGGTGCGGACTGCGCTCCCCGCCCGGGCAAGAATCGAGATGATCGACGTGATTGTCCTCAGATCCACGGCCGGCACCCTCCGCGATCGTCCCCGCTCACCCCACCACCCCCTCGAACGCTTCCAGCGCGGCGCGCAGGTCCTCGACGATCTCGCGCGCGATGTCCTCGGGCGGTGGCAGGTTGTCGCTCGACTCCAGGCTCGCGTCCTTCAGCCAGAACACGTCGAGCGAACATTTGTCCCGCGCGACGATCTCGTCGTACGTGTACGCGCGCCACCGGCCGTCGGGCTTCTTCTCGGTCCACGTGGCCTTCCGCGAGTGGCGGTTCTCGGCCCGGTAGCACTCGACGAACTCGTCGAGGTCCTCGCGCTTGAGCGGATTGGTCTTGAGCGTGAAGCTGCGATTGGTCCGCAGGTCGTACACCCACACCTTCTTCGTCCACGCCGCCTCGGCCGCGGGCTTCTTGTCGAAGAACAGCACGTTGGCCTTCACGCCCTGCGCGTAGAAGATCCCCGTGGGCAATCGCAGCAGCGTGTGAACGTCGAGGTCGTGCAGCAGCTTGCGCCGCACCGTCTCGCCGGCTCCCCCCTCGAACAGCACGTTGTCGGGCACGACCACGGCCGCGCGCCCGTGGATCGCGAGCAGGCTCTTCACGTGTTGCACGAAGTTCAACTGCTTGTTGCTCGTCGTCGCCCAGAAGTCCTGCCGCGTGATCACCAGCGCCTCGCGCGCCTCGTCGCCCTCGTCGGTCACGACCATCACGCTCGACTTCTTGCCGAACGGTGGATTGGTGAGCACCACGGTGTAGTGCTCGTCGGGCTCGGCGGCGAGGCTGTCGGCCGTCGTGATCGGCGGATCGCCCTCGGCGCCCGTCGGGCCGATGCCGTGCAGCATCAGGTTCATCGCGCACAACCGCGTGACGCCGGGGACCAGCTCGATGCCGTGTAGTGCGCCGAGCTTCAAGTGCTTCTTCTGCTCGCGCGTGAGGTTCGGGTTCTCGTGCACCATGTAGTCGTGCGCGGCCAGCAGGAAACCGCCGGTGCCGCACGCCGGGTCGCAGATCGTGTCCGCGGGCCCCGGGCGCATCACGTCGACGATCGCACGGATGAGCGGGCGCGGCGTGAAGTACTGCCCGGCGCCGCCCTTGGTGTCCTGCGCGTTCTTCTCGAGCAGGCCCTCGTACGCGTCGCCCTTCACGTCGGCGTCGAGCGTGGTCCATTGCTCGCGATCGATCAGGTCGGCGACGAGGCGCCGGAGTTTCGCCGGGTCCTGGATCTTGTTCTGCGACTTGCGAAAGATGATCCCGAGCATGCCTGGCAGGCGGCCGAGGTGTTCGAGCGTCTTGCGGTACTGGACCTCGAGCGCGTCGCCGTCCTTCGCGAGCAGCGCGCTCCAGTCGTAGCCGGCGGGGACGAACGGCTTGTCCTTCCATGGCGGCTGCGTGCGCTCGTGCGCCATTTTCAGGAACAGCAGAAACGTGAGCTGCTCGACGTAGTCGCCGTACGACAGACCGTCGTCGCGCAAGACGTTGCAGTAGGACCAGAGCTTCTGGACGATCTGGGAGGAGGCGGAGGACATGGGGCCCCGCTACTTGGTTGTTCCGTGGGTGCCGTGAGCGAGTTTCCGGCGCACACGATCGACGGCGGAGCGCGCGTTCCTCGGCATTCCATCGGGCGCACTTGCAACGAGTCTCATGAACCGCTCGATGGCTCGCGGATGATAGTTGACGAGTTCCTGCGCGCCTTTGCGGACCACGACCGCGCACGCGCCATCACTCACGAGACCAAGCGGTCGCACGAGTATGCCGACGTCGGATGGCGAGAGTCCCATGGCCTTCGACAACGATGTGAGGCTCAGCGTGAAACCAGATCCAATCGGATCCGACACGACAACGGCGCTCGCGACGTCGACGTCTTCGTCCGCCGCGGCGACGCGAAGCACTGCTGGAGCCTGCCCGGCCACGGTCGGCGCCACGCTCCGGAGAACCAACTCCAGCGTCGTCTGGATTCGCTCAAGGGCAGACGCCTGCCGGCTGATCGCCTGCGACATCGTGACGAAGCTCTCGCGGTAGCTCGCCGTCAACTCGGCCTGGATCTTCAGCAGGGCCTCGCGGATCTCGGGCGAAACCGCGAGTCCCTTGAGATTGCTCTCCTGCAGATCGTGAACGTCAGCCATGACGGCGGGGTCGTCGCGGCGAGACGCCCGCGGCGCGGGCTCGATCGAGGCGCACGAGATCGTCGAGCAGCGCCGCCACTCTCTCGACGCGGCCAGGCGCCGCTCCGGGAAGACCGCCGACCCACGTTTGCGCCACGCGACGGGACGCGACGGTTGGCTCCGGGTCGAGCGCAACGTCGGCCGCAAGAATCGAGTGCGGAGCGACGCCCACTCGTTTCGCCAGCTCAGCGAACTTCCGGCCCTTCGGGTTCTTCTGCTCGGAGTTCATCGATCGCCTCCTGAAGCACAATCATCGCGCTTCGCCGGAGGACGAAAGGTACCAGTCCACGCGGAGCAGTCCAACCGGGAACTGTTTCCTCCGTGGCGCCGAGTTCGCGGTAAAACCCCAGCAATCCCGGTGCGGGCAGAGCGGCGAATACGACCATCGTGCACCCGAGCTCGAACGCACGCAGCGTGACCGCGCCGAGTGCGATCGGTCCGACGCCCTGACCACGCCGGCGCGGATCGAGTTCCAACCGGTCGAGCCGGTACGCCGGGCCGCCAGATATCCGGAGCGGGCGGTGCTTCGCGGAGGCCCAGAACGCCAGTGGCCGATCGTCGGCGACGAGAGCGAACTGCTCGTGCATCTCGCGAAAGATCGGCTCCCATCGCCAATCGCCGGCAACTTGCGTCGCGGGTCGGTGGGCAGGCCACGCCGCGTCGGCGAAATCGACATCCAGTTTCGCGGGCTTCCGCAACACGACGATGCCGACGTTCGGCAGGAGCCATCGTGTCCCGAGCAGCGACGTCGGCGGCGGATGCGGCGGACCTCGTCGCGTGCGGGCTTGTCGATCGGGCACGGACTTGTGTACCGCGGCCGCGCGACCGCGTGAACGGGCTCACTCCTCCACGAAGTAGTCACCATCCAGCCGCTTCACCGCGTACGTCGTCTCGCTCGTCACGCCGACGTCGAACTCGAACATGTACGCCGCGAGTTGCGGCCCGTCGATCAGCACGATCCGCTTCTCGATCTGCCGCACGTACTCCCGCGCCTCGCTCGTGAACCGCGCCGTCGTGATCAGCACGCCCTTGCGTGCGCGCGCGCCCTCGAGGCTCCCCGCGAACGCCTGCACGAGCGGCCGACCCACGGATTCCTTGTGCCGCTTCGCCTGCACGTACACGACGTCGAGCCCGAGTCGGTCCTCGTTGATCATCCCGTCGAGGCCCTCGTCGTGGCTCCTGCCGATCGCGCGTCCCGCGTCGATTCGCGAGCCGCCGTACGCACGCTGGCCTTGCGCCGCTCGCGCGGCGTGCTTTCCTTTGTATCGCCCCGCCGGGGTGCCAGGACGTCCCGTGGAATACATCTATCCGAACGCTTGCATCTCGACCGTCGATCTACTCAAGCTCACGCGTGATCTCGGGCTGCACACTGACGCGACGCTGCTTCAGCACTACATCGCGGAGGATCTGATCAGGCCCGCGCTCGTTCTCCGCAGGACGTCGCACGATCTGGGCGCCGGCGCACTTCACGACTACGCCGGGGCGATCGAGTTCTGGTCGACGGGGCCGTGGCCTATGATTGCGACGGACGATGTCGAGCGCCTCGTCGGCCACACACGCGTCGACCGCTTCGCAGCGGACGCGGTCCCGGGATCGGTCTTCGTCGATGCCGCCGCCCCCGCGACCGAGGGCAGCGAAGTTCGCTGGTGGTGGCGGCGCTGGCAGGTGGCGCAGCTGGGAGCGATCGAAGAGGACCGTCTACGAATCGCGTTCACCCGTGACAGCCGCGCGGGTTTCCGCGACCAGACGCCGGACGTTGTCGCGTTCGGCGACGATCCCGCCGGCTGGTCGTGGAGCTACAAGGGCCCGATTGGACGCGATCATTTTGATATCGCGGTCGTCACCGAACTCTGCGAGCGGTGGGACGCTGCGCGGAACGGAGTGGACCTCTGGCTTCACGCGGACCCGGAGATCGGGAGGCCGATCGGGGGGCGACGCCACCCGGGAGGCCGCGCCGCGCGCGTTCCGGCCCTGCGCCGCGAAGTCGCCCGCCGACTCGTCGAGCAGATGGGCATCGACGAAGGCGCGCACGAGGCGCACATCGCCCGGCTCACCGAGATTGTCGGCAAACTTTCAGCCGAGGGCTCTCGCGTCCCGAAGTTGGGGGCGTTCCTTCAGCGATACCTCGTGCGCCTGATCGACATCTACATGCGCGCCACCGGACGAAACCTCGACGAAGTGCGCCCGCGGATTCGCGTGCCGGGTTGGTTCCCTGGTAGCGACCCGCTTCGATTCTTGCTCCCGGAATGGATGAAGCAGGTCGAGGTCTACCTGGGCGAGGTCGTTCCGCGGACGATGAAGCGAGGATTTGATTCGGACTCCGGGCGCCGCCTGCACGAGAAGCTCAAGTCGATGAACATGCTCGACGCGCTGCGCCCGTTCATAGAGAGCAACGATTTCTGGCACGGCACCGACGGGTCGCGGGAGTTCTACCGCGCCAGTGGCCGTTACGTCGCTCATGCCGCGGCCGAACTCGAATTGTTCGCTTTCGAACTGCGAGGAGCGACGGCAAGCGAGAACACGCTCGGGCACCACGTGCGCCACCTGCTGGAGGCCACGCGGATCGGCAGCGCAGTTGCCGCGTGGACGCAGACGATGGATGTGAACAAGATTCAGCGACAGAGTGACTGCCACGCGCGGCTCGAGCGCGTTGCGGCGCTCGACGACTTCCCGCCCGGGGTCGCAAAGGATGACGTCCCGAAAGTGCAGTCCATCGTAGGATCGCGCGTGATCCGGAACGGCTACAGTCACCTCAGCTTTAGCAGCGACCGTCGCGTCATCGAGCAGACGCCGGAGGTCTGGAGCTACCTGTGTGGCGCGTTCATCACGCTGATGGACGCCGTCGACGGCCGCCTCGGCAACCCGATGTGACCGACCCACCGACCAATCCGAGGCAACACAATCGGCAGAACATTCACCGACTGGCGCGAGCCAGATCGGCCACCGCTACGGCACATCGGAACCCGAGGTCGGGCGCGAATCCACTATGAGGTTCGTCACCGACGCGACGAACGTCGCCCTGGTCGTTGCGATCAGTTCGCCAGCCGAGGCTTCGCACGACTCCAAACATTCGCTCCTCCGTCGCGCCGATCGGAGCGTGAAGCATCGGAAGGTCATGTGCCGGACCTGCTCCGTCCCGCGCGGTGCGCACGTACTCTCGAACGTTTCCCAGGAGGTCGCGGACGCCAAAGCTGCTCACGTCGAGCGAGGACTGCCCGACGGGCGCGGTCTCCGAAAAGCGATCGTCTTCCAACTCAGGCCTGCTGACGTCCCCGGGGTTCTGCGGGCACCCGTCACCGCACAGGTTCACGCCAAGGCGGTTGCGCCAACCCGTCGGAATCCCGATTGCCGCTCGTTCCAGCTGCGCGGCCGTTGGAAGATCGAGTCCGAAAGTGAGTCGACAGAAGTTGCGCGCTTGCGTCCACGTGACGCAATTGATCGGGTGCTGCGTGATCGCTGCGACGCCCTCGCGACCGGCGTTGCAGTAGTGCTGGCGTGAAGACGCGTCGCGTCGCCACTCTGCGGCACCTGAGCAGCGCGTGCATCCACCGTACTGCCCCGCCGTGACCTCAGTGTGCTGGATACAGAACGCCGCAACGATCGGCACTGGCTGCGCGTGGTGCCTGCTGGAGCGAGGCACCAGCCGCTGGGGACCCTCGGGTACGTAGTCGAAGCCGCTGTATCGGCGACACGCTTCGATGCCGGGCACAGCGATGGGCGCTCGAGGAGAATCGACGACGGGCGCGTCGCGCGTCACTTGGGGTGTTATCGGGTCTGCAGGCGTTGGGCGCGACGGTAGGATCGGCGCTGGCATCGGAGCGGGATGTTGCACGCGCGAAGCCGGTCGTTCCGCGGGATACTGGTGCGGCGGTTGATACTCCACACGAATGAGCACGATCAGCACGACGAGAATCGGAACGCCCGCGAGCGCGAGGGCTGTGACCCGATTCTTCCGAAGCCACGCAGACAGCGCGTTTCGGAGTCCGCGATCGTCCGCGCGTCGACGCGCCGCGGGCACCGCCTCCACGACTGCGTCGGCGCGAGCATCCGGTCGCACACGATTCGGTCCTTCGTCGATGGCGACGTGCACGTCGGGCTCCGCCGCATCGATCACGGCAGGCGGTGTAGGTCCGAACACATCGACCGGATCCGCGGCGCCGTCCGCGGGTCGCACATGTGCCGCCGGCAGCAGCCCGTCCGGTATCGCGCCCCGCAAATGCGGCGCTTCGCGCGGCGCGCGCGCGCCGGGAGCGTCGATCGATTCGGAAGCTCCCAAGACACGTAGCGGGCCAATCCGACCGTCCCCGGACCGGAGGACGGGAGCAAGGTCGCTGAATGCGGCGCCTGCGTTCGCGAATCTCGCCGCCGCCGTTTTCGACACACAACGGGCGAACCACTCGTCGAAGCCCGCGGGGAGGCGAATCTCCGGCGCGACCTCGTTCGCGCGAAGTGAGGCAGCCACGATCGGCTGGCCCGCCATCTCGAACACAAATGCGTTCACGTTGAATGGGATCGAGTTTCCAGCGAGCCGATAGCGCTTCCCGGTGAGGAGTTGAAACGTGAGAAGTCCCAGCGCCCAGACATCGGTCTCAGGCCCGATATGGCCTTTCGGATCAGTTTGCTCGGGTGCCATGTACAGTGGCGTTCCCATAGCTGCGGTCGCGGTCTCCGGCTTGTTGAACTCCGTAAGCCACTTCGCGATACCGAAGTCGAGAACCTTTACAATCGAGGCGCGCCCGGTCTGACGCGAGCGCGCAATGAACATGTTCTCGGGCTTGAGATCCCGATGGACGATTCCTTTCGAATGGGCCAGCGCGAGTGCATGGCAAAGTTGCTCGAGGATCTCGCAGACCTCCGCCGGTTCGACGTGGCCGCACGTCGTCAGATGTGCCTCGAGGGTATGACCGTCGAGATACTCCATGACTAGCCACGGAAAACCACTGACCTCATCGACGCCCGCATCGATGACCTGGACCACGTGTTCGCTCTCAATCAGGGAGCCCGCCGTCGCTTCCTTTCGGAAACGCTCACGGTTCCGTGCATCGGTCACGAACTCCGGACGCATCACTTTGAGCGCGCGGCGTTGCGACGTTTCGATCTGCTCGACCTCGTAGACGGTGCCCATCCCTCCGCGGGCGAGAATATGCGAGACCCTGAAACGCCCGACGAAGACTTCACCGGACTTTAGATCGCCCGCGTTCGGTGCGATCACGTCGGTAGGCTCATGGCGACATCATCGGCGCGAATCGCCAGCGTGGCATTGACGCCTCCACCGCGCCCCGCTGCTCTCAGACTCTGGCCCTCGAACGCGGACCGCAACACCCCTTGTCGCAACCGCGTTGCGCGCGCGAGCTGGCAACGCAACGCGCGATCGACTGCGTTCGCGATCGAGAGGAGCCGGTCGACTTCGACGACAATCCGGGCCTGCTCCGACGCCGGCGGCAATGGAAACGGTGCCGCCTCGAACTTCTCCAACGTGAGATGCGCGATGTTCGTGGTAATCGAGGCCAACTTCTCGAACAGCCCTGATTTCACGTGCGAGCGGAACACGATCTGCGCGAACTCGGGCGAAGGACCCGGTGGGACCGAACGAAACCTGTGTAGTGTCTTCTGGAAGCAGAGGCCATCGATCGTTCCGCGATAGATCGCGCTCTGCCCGACGAGCTCTGGGCTCTGTCCTTCACTCACGACGATGTCACCGTCGACCAAACGGTACTTCGCGAGATGGGCGGGATCGAAATCCATGGTCTCGATGTCGGAGAGGTCCAGGGCGTCATCCTTCACGTTTGCAACGCGCAGGTACGGTCGCGGCCACTTGCCCGTGAGGTACTGCGGCGCGCGCTGGCGCCCGAGGACAACATCGCCAACAGTTGCAACCCTCGCCCAACACCACCCCTCCGGCAGCGCCCCCAACTCCCGCGCTTCCTCCGCGCTCACGCCCGCCGGCTCGACGTACCGCTTCTTCCACTCGTCCCCGTCCACGCGCTTCCCCTTCGCGCGCATCTTCTCCAGTTCCGCCGCCTCCCATCGCGCCCTGCGCTCCACGAGGATCCTCCGCAGCAGCACGTCAGCGCTCTCGTACGCGCGCCCCTCCCGTCGCGCGAGTTCCGCCTCCGTCGGCACGAGCTTCCCCTCGCACGCGGCCTTGAGCACAGCGGCGCGGTAGCGCTTGAGGTTCGCGAGCGCGCGTTCGAGCGCGGCGACGCCGGCGTCGATGTACGAGAAGTGCTCCTCGATCGCGGCGACGATGCGGTCCTGGTCGGCGCGAGACGGGGCTGGAACGATGATCTCGCGGAAGCGCTCCAACGGCAGGTGCTGAATTGTTGTCTGCGCGATGCGTGGAGCGAGTGCGCCGCTGCCCGCGAGATGGCGGAGAAAGTACAGCAGGAATCCCGGCGACAGATCCGCCCCCGTTCGCACACGGTGGAGCGCCTTTTGGTACATGAGAGCGTTCGCCGGTCCGCGATAGATAGCGCAGCGCCCCGGTTCGCCACCCTCACAAGCCAACAGATCGCCCGGTTGGACGGAATACCGCTCAATCTCCTCGGGCTTGAATCCCATCGTCTTGACGTCGGAGGTATCGATCGTCCCCCACCGGACGTTCTCGTTCCGAAGATATGGCCGATGAATGAGCGCGACGTCCCGTGCCTTGTCCGACAGCATCTTGCCGAGGCGGACGTCGGCCAACTCGCCGAGGCGCGCGCTCTTCCACCCCTCCGGCAGCGTCTCATCCCCCCTCACGCCACCAACACCACGGCGCTGACCCGGTCGCCGAACACTCGCGTTGCACCTCCGACGCCGCCCATGGTCACGAACGGAGCGTACTCGAAGTCCACGACCGCGATCTCCAGGTTCGCCGCGAAGTGGTCGCGAATCGCGTCGGGCCGTGCGCGATCCCCGCGTCGAACTCCGCGCGCACCCGCTCCCACGCTTGCGCGAGCGTTCCGTTCGCGGCATCTTCCGCGGCGGTGGCTCGGCCCAGGGGCTGCACAGGCGGTCTTGACCGCGTTGCCTCCTTTTTCATTTCGGGTCCAGGTCGCACAGCGATTCCCGCACGCCCGCGGACTTCGAAATCGTTCCGGCCGCGTTGGTACTCGCGATGGCGTCCCGTCCCAGCTGCCGGGCGAGTCCGCGAACCCGCCGGCGCCACCGATGGGCGACTACGTGACGCGGTGTTCGACCGCAAACGTCGTTGGCTCAACGATCGCAGTGACGACGAATGCGCTCCGACCGGGATCACCGATCTCGGCGTCGACCTGCTGTGAGTCGAGAACTCTCACGATTACGGTTGCGTCTGTGCCCGTCGCGGCGTTCGCCATGAACACGTCCGCACCGGTGGACGGTGCGGATGGCGCGGTGGCAGGCAGGCTGGCGGTTTGTTCGATCACGGCGAGACTGGAGGATAGAACCGCCAACCCGCCCTGACAACCTCCTGCTGGATCGCCGGGATCACTTGGGGACCCTGTGGACCCATCGCGACCTGCACCTGAACGGATTTCAAGGTGACCTCCCGCTCGAACACGTGCGAGCCAAATGCGCTCTCGATGAACGCTTGACGGAGCACGACCGTCGCCGTCGGCGCGCCGCCAGAACTCGGTGCGCTGCCTGCCGCCTGCTTGATCTCGGAGCCCGCATCGAACGGCTCGCGAAGTTTCATGGCGTCGGAGAAGCCCTCGAGCAAACGCGCCAAGTGCGTCTCCAGCTCGCTCGATGCGGACACGACCTGGTCCCCGAGTATCTCGTGGGCCTCCGTTCGCGAGATCAGGTAATCGTGCGAACCGAGTCCCTTCGTAAGCGTGTGAATGATTCGGAACACCGACTCGTTGTCACGTGGTCGGTGGCTCTCGAGCAGCTTTCGAGCCAGTAGTTCGATCTGCTGACGAGCGCGGAAGACATCGCCGAGTGCGATCGGGTGGACCTTCTCGGCCAGGGAGCGGAATGCCGCGGTGAGCGCTTCCTCGCCGCGGATTCCCCACTCCTCCTGCGCGAGACCTTGGAATCCGGCGACGCTCTCGACGCTCAGCGGAACGACCTGCCGCTGTCCAGCCGCGATTTCGATCACAGGATTCAACGGGCCCGTGACGCTGGGATCGATCGGGCTGAGGGTTGCGCCCCGCGTCATCACGATCTCGTTGGCTCCCAACGCGAACAGCGTGCCAGCGCTGTGACATCGCGCCGGCACGAGCGCGCCGACGTGTCCTGCAAACTCGCGCGTCAGCCGCGCCAGCCCGAAGCCCGTCAACGTGTCGCCGCCCGCGGTGTAGAGGAACACGTCGAGTTGATCGACGTCGCCGAGACCACGAAGGTGCTCGTTGAATATGGGCATTACGTCCTTGCCCATGATGACGCTCGCGTTCGGCCGGTCGGACGTCAGATACGAGACCACTCGACTCTTCCGGGCGGCCTCGATAGCGCCCCTCGTCTTCCCGCGTTCAGCTTGATCCACGACGGTCACCTTGATTCCCGATCGACCCCGAGCCTGATGTCACATCGCTTGCGGCCACGCGCGCCCAGCGTGACGACGAAAACTATCACGGCGGACACTCGTTGCGCACTCACGCCGCCAACACCTCGTTCAACTCGTCCATCACCGCGCTGAGCCCGTCGCCAAACACCCGCGTTGCCCCGCCGACGCCGCCCATGGTCACGAACGGAGCGTACTCGAAGTCTTCCACTGCGATCTCCAGGTTCGCCGCGAAGTGGTCGCGGATTGCCTCGAGCCACGCGCGTTGCTCGGTCGTGAACGCGCGTCCACCGTTCGCCTGCTGCGCGATCCACGCGTCGAACTTCGCGCGCACGCGCTCGGTGAACGGCGTCAGCTCCGCGTCCTGGTGCAGCGCGAACCGCACGAGCGAGACCACGTCGGTCATCAGCCGGTTCGCCCCCGCGCCGCGGACCTTGTCGCGCGCGAGCGTTTCGTACGCGCGCCAGAGGATCTCCGGGGTCCACTGGCGCGGCGGGGCCTTGATGGCGTCTGCCAGGGCTTTCACGTCGTCGGGTCGCAGGCGTTGCTTGTGCGGGCGGCTGTAGAGGATCTGCAGCGCGGTGATCTCGTCCCTGTGCTTGGCGCAGAACGACTCGAACGACTCGGTGAGCGATTTCGCGCGGGCCTTGGCCTCGTCGGAGATGCCGGCGTGCAGCACTTCGTCCTGGGTCAGTTCGTCGATGGTCTGTTCGCTCGCGCGCTTGGCGTCGACGAGCGCGGCACGCAGCGCGGGGTTGGAGCGCAACGGCTGCACGGCCTCACTCGCCAGCCAAGTCGCGGCCATCGCGAGCGCGCCCTTGCCGGGTTCGACGCCCGGCCGGAGCATGACCCTCTCCCTCGCGCAGTCGGCCTGGGCGTCCGGGTCGAGGGCGGCGACGATGCGGGCCGCAAGGTCGGCAAGCGTGCGACCCCCTGCGAGCTTCGCGAGTGCGTCGCGCTCCGCGGGCGAGACGCGTCGGTCGAGGCGTGCGAGGCGGCTCGCGAGCGACGAGAGCACGTCGGGCGCGGTGCTGCCCTGCGCGACCGCGAGCAGCAGCGTGTCGAACGCGACGGTGCGGTCTTTCTCGAGCGGGACGGTGTCGATGAGTTCCGACTGGCACACGCCGACGCAATCGATGAGGACGAAGCGGTCTTTCCCCGCGGCGTCGGGCGTGACGGAGCGCAGGTCCGTCGGATCGATCACGCGCACGCCGCGGCCCTTCATCTGCTCGAAGTAGTTCCGACTCTTGACCGTGCGCATGAACATCACGATCTCCAGCGGCTTCACGTCGGTGCCCGTGGCGATCATGTCGACCGTCACGACGATGCGCGGGTGGTAGCTGTTGCGAAACGACTGGAGCAGATTCTCGGCGGTGACGTTCGTGGACTTGTACGTGACGGTTTCCACGGGCTTGCCGTCGGGGCCAGGCTGCGTCTCGACGATGCGTGCAGTGCCGGTCTTGTACGTGATCTTTTCGCAGAACTCGTTTCCCTTCCCGAACTCCTCGCGCATGATTCGCACGATGTCGTCGGCGTGGCTGTCGTCCTTGGCGAAGACGAGCGTCTTGGGCACGTCGCGGCGACCGGGGAAGATCTCGGTGAAGAGCTTGTCGCGAAACGTGCGGACGACCGTGCGGATCTGGTCGACGGCGACGACGGAGCGATCGAGGGCGCTGGCGTCGTAGGTGAGGTCTTCGTCGAGGCGCTCCCAACGCGTGCGTCGCGTTTCGCGCTCGCGGCGGGCGATGACGGTGTCGGGGCCGGCGGTGACGGTGGCGCCCTGCGCGGTGATCCTGGTCTGGATCGAGTACACGTCGAAGTCGACGTTGACGCTGTCCGCGACGGCCTGCGCGTGGCCGTACTCCATCACGAGGTTCTGGTTGAAGAAGGCATAAGTCTGCTTGGCGGGTGTGGCCGTGAGTCCGACGAGGAACGCGTCGAAGTACTCCAGCACTTGGCGCCACGTGGAGTAGATGCTGCGATGGCATTCGTCGACGAAGATCACGTCGAACGCTTCGACGGGCAGCGCAGAGTTGTACGCGACGTCGACCGGCTCGCGGCGTAGTCCGGCGAGATCCGCGAGGCTGACATCCTCGACGCCGGGCGCGAGGTCTTCTTCACCCTTGAGCATGGAGTACAGCCGCTGGATCGTTGTGATCGCGACCCGCGCGACCGGGTCCACCTTGTTCCGCGTGAGTCGCTGCACGTTGTACAGCTCGGTGAACTTGCGGCCGTCGTCCGGCGCCTCGTACTGCTGAAACTCCTTGAGCGCCTGCTTGCCGAGATTGTCGCGGTCCACGAGAAAGAGCACGCGCGAGGCGTCGCCGAACTTCACGAGGCGGTACATCGCGGTGATCGCGGCGACGGTCTTGCCCGAGCCCGTGGCCATCTGGATGAGCGCGCGCGGGCGATTGGCGCGGAAGGACTCTTCCAGGTTTCGCACCGCGCGGATCTGCGCGGCACGCAGGCCGGTCTCGACGAGCGCTGGCATGGTGAGCATGCGGGTGCGCAGGTTCGCGGGGCGGGGCGGGCGAGGGCGGCCCGACGTGGCATCGAGCGGGAAGACGGTCGGTTCCGCGGCGATCCACTTCGCGAGCGTCTCGGGCTTGTGAAAGTGAAACACGCGGCGTGAGCGCGGCGCGGGGTCGAGGCCGTTGGTGAAGAACGTCTCGACGCCGGTGGACTGGTACACGAACGGCAGCGGGCGCACGGGCGCAGGGAGATTCGCGGGAAGTCCTGCCGCGTATTTTTCGGATTGCACCTCGACGTCGGTGAGCGTCGTGCCGGCTTTCTTGGCCTCGATCACACCGACGGCGCTGCCCGCGGCGTAGAGGAGGTAGTCGGCTTGGCCGTGACCGGCGCACAGGCGGAACTCGCGCACCGCGATGCCCGGGCCCGCGTCGAGGTTGATCGCGTCGCGGTCCTGCACGATCCAGCCGCACGCGGCGAGCGCGGCGTCGATGTCGGCGCGGGCGGTGTCCTCGGGGCGGAGCATTGGGGAGGGCGAAGAGTGTACGGGGAATGGGAGGGGGAGGGGGAATGGGACGGGGAATGCGAATGGTACGGGGAATGGGACCGAGACCGGGACCGGGACCGCGACCGGGACCGGGATGGCGACCGCGACCGGGACCGCGATCGGGACCGCGTGCAGGCGCGCCTCCCGATTCAGCTCATCGCCTACGACGGCATCTGCCGCGGACGAGCGGCGCGCGCACGTGCACGCGATGTCCGCACCAACGCCCGCAGGTCCTGCGCGATGCGAACGCGGTCGAACCTCTCGGGATCGAAGTTGTCGTCGACCCACTCGCGGAAGCGCGTGTGCTCTGCGTGATTCGGATCCGCGAGCGCTTCGATCATCGTCTCGTATCCGGGAGGCCCGCCGCAGTCTTCGGGCGGACACGCGCGCGCGCCATCGACGAGCGCGGGCAACTCGTGTCCCGTTGGACGGAGGTACACTTGCTCGATCACGACGTCGTGCTTCCAGCCGTCGCCGAAGTCGTATTCATAGACGAAGCGCTCTGCTTTGCGCACCGCACGCGCGAGGGAGATCGTGCGGTCGTCGGCAAGCCCGAGTTCGGATTCGGGCGTGCCGTACTTCACGCCGCCGATGTCGAACGAGTGAAGGTGGGAATTCGTCCAGCCCATCGCGACCTGGATCACGTCGTGAAGTTTCGCGAGGCGGATGTCGCCGGGGACCAGGACGCGACGCCAGATCGCGGGCGCGATCGAGCGCAGGGTGATCTCGAGCTGAAACGTGGGCGGGGGCGTGGCGTGCATTCGGCCCATCGGATGGCTCGCGAGGGAGCATCGCACTTGGCGTGCCGAGGAAGCCACCGGCAACAGAAGCGGGAACGGAAGACGACTGCGGCCTCGCGCGCGCGCGGGCGTCGGTCCGTGACGCTCACTGCGGATGCGCTGATTGCAGGAGAGCACGCGCGAGCGGGGTTGCGCGATCCACTGCGGTCACGGCAGTGTGCAGGCGCCCGCCACGCAAACTGCCGATCCGGGACACGTGCCGCAACTCACACCGGTGCAGCCACTCGGACCACACACACGCCCAACGCAATTCGGCACACACGCGCAGCCGCCGATCGCCATCCGGCAGTCACGAGCACGACTGCACATCGCATCCCGGGAAAGAGAACGGTTCGGACCATGCTCAGCACCGGCAGCGTGCCGGGCTTCATGAGTTCGCGGCTGCTCATGGACCCGCCGCCACGGGCCCGACGCGCTCATGGTCCGCGAGATTCCAGGCAGATCTGCGCTCGGGCAAATCCAGATTTCTCAAAAGAGAAAACAGGACCTTCTCTACTTATGTTTCGCCCGCACTTGAATTCTCCTCGTCCCGCGGCAGGTTGCCACGTTTCTCCGCTGACCGTCGCGAGCGGCGGCCGGAATTTCGTTCTGGGGACATTGGCGATGTCTGCATTCGGGCTCCTTCGAGCAGCTCGCGTACTGACAAGCGCGACGCGTGGCGCGAACGCATTGTTTGCACATCCAGCGGAGCGCCACGCATGGCTTGCGTGCGCCGTTCGATCCCGCGTACCCGGGTTGCGACTGTCTACTAGGTGCAGGAAGCGCTGGAACGCATGGTGTTCTCCGAACACTTGTGTGAGGCACAGAAGTTGCGGTGGCCAGCACGCGAGCGACTCTGTGGCCAGCACGCGAGCGACTCTGTGGCCTTCCCTCGCGCTCGATCACCCGCAGCCAACGTCTGGCTCGCAAGGAAAAGGAACGCTTCGATGACTACAGCAAACCGTATGAACAACGTCGCACTGGAACAGGTCGCTGCCTTCGGTCAACAGATCCAGGCGGACAAGACGAAGGCGCGCCGGACCCAAGTCGTCGAAGGCGAGTGGCTTCTCAAGGAGGGCGGCCCTCAGTTCCGCTCTACAATCAACTTCGAGGGAGGCAGCACCGTGTTCGAGGTGGACAACCCCACGTTCATGGGCGGTGGCGGCAAGCTCCCTGGCCCGATGCACTACTGCTTCTACGGTCTCGCCTCGTGCTACACGGGGATGTTCGCGACCATCGCAGCCATGATGGGCATCCCCCTCACGAAGCTGACTTCCAAGGTCGAGGCCGACGTCAACTTCGAACGCGCCTTCGGGCTCGGCGAAGCGCCGACGATCGAAGACGTCCGGGTCACGCTTTACGTCGTGAGCCCCGCGCCCGTCGAAAGGATCCGAGAGGCCGAGGAGCTTGCGCTTCAACGCTGCCCGGTTGTCTTCACGCTCCGCAATTCCATCAAGCTTACGCCCAAGATCGAGATCTCACAGGCGTAGGAGCGGCGCGTACGACGCGGCGTTCACCGAGAAGGTCTACGCCGAAGTGTTGCGCCGGGCCGATGTCGTGCTCGCGTCAGGGCGTCCGGTGGTCACGCCTCGTTGGCGACTTCGGTCCAGCCTGGTCCGGCGGGTGGCATCTGCCGGACGCACGCGATGGCGAGTCCCGAGAGCAGGAGCGCGGTCGCTCGCCAACCAATTCCAACGATCAGAGACGGTGTACGCAGCACGGGTGCCTCGCGACGAGCGTTGCGGGGATGAAACCGCGAAAGGCACCGCCGAGAGCGAGCCGCTGCGACGGCAGGCGTGCGGGAGAACCTCCCTGCGAGCAGTCTGGCCGGCTGGACACGAACTAGCAATCACCGGAGAACGGCTCCGCCGTCGCTCGCCCCCTCCCCCCCCCCC
>ORMF010219459.1_pt1 | contig 23622 bp, 23 predicted proteins | sample 1779871 | NCBI WGS metagenome assembly ORMF01 (sample SAMEA104232316, study PRJEB22302) | groundwater metagenome | biome: forest; feature: aquifer; material: groundwater | place: USA | collected 2011-08-07 | depth 5.4 m | reverse complement strand
CCCCTGCGACGAGGGAGTTCCACTCCTTCTCCCAATCCCTTTCCTGCGCCCCGGCGGGGACAACAAGAAAAATCAGCCAGAGAAGCGCTTTGCATAACTTCATGGGTCTTGACCTCTCATTTTCTCTTCTTCCAGACCTCGTTGACCACTTGCCGGATGGGCTCCATGTCCCTCCACTCGGGATTGTCCATCACCTCGTATCTCACCCCGTCCCAGCGCCGGGTTTGGGAGGCCACGCCCTCTTTGGGAATATCGACCCTCAGCGAATCGGCTCCCTCCTGGAACTTCTGATAGGCGATCTGACCTTCGCGGGACAAAAGCCAGTTGATCGCCACCTTCGCCGCACTGGGATGGGGCGCGTTATTCATGAGGGCGAGATTGCCGTTGCTGGAGCTGAGCGGGGCCCCTTCCTTGAAGATTCGAGGATCAAACCAGTCCACTGCGAGACCCTGCTCCTTCGCCTTATAGAGGTCCGCCCGGTCGGCGCTCGCAAAGGTCGCAATCGCGTACCGCCCCGCGGCGAGCCAATCCACGTACTGGCGCAGATCCCGGGTCACGCCCAGATCCATCTCCGCCAGAAACCGGGTGAGAAATTCCGGTCCCAAGGCCTTGGTGTGATAGATAAATCTCAGCACGCCGGTCACTCCGCCTCCCTGGGTCGGATCCATCACCAGGATCTTTCCTTTCCATTTCGGCTGGACGAAATCCCAGTAAGACTTGAATTCCTTGGGGTTCACCATCTTGCTGTTGAAATGGAAATACGATTGCGAGAGGCCGTTGAAGGCGAAGATATATTCCCCTTGGGGGTCTACGTACTTGTGGCGGCCGCGCCACCATTTCGACTCGTCGAGGACCTCGGGCAAGAGGAGAACCGGCTTGACCGGATCCAGGATCTTCGCCTTCAGCAGAACGTCGTGGGCCGTGCCCGAGCCGCCGAGGTAAATGTCCCCCAGAAGCTTTCCCGCCCGCCGCTCGCTCATGATGCGATTCGCGATCGCGTTGCCCGCGCCGGGCACCACCACGACCTTGATCTCCGGATAACGCTTTTGGAACTGTCGAAAGACCTCTTCATAAACGTCGCTGACGTACATCACGACCTGGCCTTCCCTTTTAGCGGCCTGCAGCGTTTTGTCCCACTCCGCCTGCTTCGAGGGCCGCACCTCACCGGCTTCACCGTTGCCCATTCCAAGGACCATAAGGTGTGCGGCCATGAGGAGTTTTCCTGCCAGGGAAACGCGCTTACCGAAATTCTTCATTGTCGTCTCTTCTTTTTTTTTCATCGGTCTTGCTTCAGTCCTACTTTTTCTTCTTCCAGACTTCGTTGACGAGATTGCGAACCGGCGCCAGATCGAGATACGCCGGGTCCGTCAGCAGGACGTACTTGACCCCCTCGACCCGGCGGACCTGTGACGGAACGTCATCTTTGGGGATGTCGATCCTCAAGGAATCGTTATCGCGCGAGATGCTCTGGTAGGCATTCGCCCCTTCGCGCGAGAGCAGCCAGTTGATGAAAACCCCGGACGCGTTCGGGTGCGGCGCCCGGTTCATCAGGGCGATGTTGCCGCTGCTCGTGCTCAGGGGAACGCCCTCCTTGAAATTCTTGGAATCGAACCAACTCACCGGAAGCCCCTGCTTCTTCGCCTCGTAAAGGTTGGATCGGTCCGCGCTCTGAAGACCAGCGATCGAATACTTCCCCGTGGCCAACCAGTCGACGAATTGACGCGCGTCCCGGGTTACCGTGATGTCCATTTCCGTCAGAAGGCGGCGCACAAATTGCGGGCCGATTTCCGGGTTATGATACAAAAATCTCAAGACGCCGTCCGTCCCTGGGGCCATCGGCTCCCACGTATGCATCTTCCCCTTCCACTTTGGATCCAGAAGGTCCCAATATGACTTGATCTTGCTCGGATCTACGAGTTTTGTGTTGTAGTGGAAGTAGCTCTGGGTAATTCCATTGAAGGACAGGATGTATTCCCCCTCGTCGTCCAGATAGATATGCTTCCCCCCCCACCACTTCGACGCATCCAATACCTCGGGCAGGATCAGCACGGGCTTGATCGGATCCAACACCTTGGCCTTGTGCAGGACGTCGCGGATCGGCCCGCCGCCGCCGAGATAAATATCCGCCTGGTATTGGTCGGCCCTCCGCTCACCCATGATCCGCTCGATCCTTTCGCCTCCGTGTCCGGGAATGTAGACCATCTTGATTTTCGGATACTTGTTCTGGAACGCCTGATAGAAGGCATCCTCGCCCGGCCCGGCGTGGACGACGATCCTTCCCTCTTTCTCCGCCGCCTGCACGGTCTTCGCCCAGCGCTCCTTCCAATCCCCTTGGGCGTGGGCGTTTCCGGTCATGCCCAAGGCGATGACGATCACCGGCGATGTCCGGACCAGCGCGCTTGCTATCTTCCTGACGAGATAAAGCATTTTTTCAGTTTCTCCTCTCTCTCAAGAGCCCTGGGCGTAGTAGTGATTGTAGATCACCTCTTGCCACGAGTTGAGACTTCCCGCCTGCGCCCCTTCGGAGTGCCCCTCGACGAAGGTCTTCATTCTCCCGAAATCATCCGCGCCGACCAAACCAAGCTGATACAATTTTTCCAGCAACATCTCTCCCATGGGGCCGTGCTCCTCGATGTCGGCCTGCACGTGAAGATCGAAGTACTCAAGGGCGTCGTCCGGAACGCCGTACTTCTCGTGCAGGATATCACGTTGCCGTTTCAGGCTGTAACCGGCAAAACCTTCCAACATCCAGCTTACCGCCATCTCCGCCGGCCGCTGCGACCGGTACGCGTTCACCCTCAAGTTGAAGCGCGCTTCCAATTCGGGCAACGGCTTGGCCGAAAAAAGCTCCTCCTCCCGAATTCCAATGTAGCTGGCGAACTTCACGTAGGTGCGGCCGTGCCCCCCGGGACCGGGATCCGCGAGCTCTTCTCCAACCTTCGCGGCAACAACATCGTAAAGCTCGGGATGCCGTCGCCACAAATCGGCGTGCCGGGCAAGCGTCCAGGTGAGATTGCTGTTGGTGATCTGGATGAAGACATAGAATTGCCGGGTATATTCCTTGAGCAGCTCGAGCGGTATCTTGCCCTGGGCAAAATCCTCGGAGAAACGCCCGAGTATCCCAGTTTTGTTATGGTGATTTTTCGTCCTTTCCTCGAACCAGGCCTTGAAGGACTGGAAGGTAGGAAACCCGTTATCGTTGACGCTCATGCTCATCCCCCTTTAGAGCGTCGGTTTTAGCATTATGTGGAGCGGACCGTCAAACCTTGGGAAGGCAGGGCGCGGCTCGGAATACGGATTTCTGCGTCAAGACACCGTCAGGAAAAAAGCTCCCGCCACTTTTCAAGCATCCTGCGGCGCAGCTCGGGGCTGTTGACACAGACCGGCGGAAAGTCGCCGATCCATTCGTAGGGACGGCAGGCATTGATCACCAGGTTGTGGGCGATGTAGGGTTGCCTCCCTTTACCTTGCTCCGGGCTGGACCGATCTTCCGGATGAATCCTTGGATCCAATTGCCACACGGCCGTTCCCGGAATGACCCGCACCCCGGATTCCGGAACGCACCGGCTGGCGATCGCCCACAACACTTCCGGGGAATTGCTCGGGTCGATGTCCTCATCCACGATCACCCAGATATGATGGCCGTTGTACTGGTCTCCGCCCGGGACAAGCAGGCGGATCACATCGTTCACGTGCTCGGCGTGCATCTGCTTCAAGGAAACTACCCGAAAATAGGGACGGGCAAGGGAATAGACCCTCCGGATACCCGGGATTCCGGCCACTTCCAATTTGGCTTTTGTGGCCGACTCCTCGCCTCCCAGGCTCGCGGAATTCTGCCCGCCAATCGGCCGGCTCGGCGGAGAGCCCAATAGGATCGGCTCATTTCGGTGGTAGATCGCCTTCACCTGGATCACGGTTTCGGGCCGCCGCCCATGCGCATAGTAGCCGGTCCACTCCCCAAAGGGACCCTCCGGCGCCATCGCCTCCTGCGGGGATGGGATAAAACCTTCCAGCGCGATCTCCGACGTGGCGGGGATCGGAAGTCCGGTGTGCGCCCCTTTGACGACCCGGTACGGCGCTCGTTGGAAATATCCCGCAACTTCCAATTCGGAAATTCCCTCCGGGCTATGGTAGACCCCCGACCCGGCAAGCGCCGTGAGAATCGGCTCCTGCCCAAAGGAAACGACCACCGGACACTTTTCGCCGCGGCTCCAATGTTTTCGCCGGATCCGGTCCCCATGCTTGCCGTGCTCTATAAATAAGGTGCAGGTCGCGCGATCATGGATCGCTGCCCGGTAGGCGCCGACGTTGATAAAACCGGAATCCGGGTCCCTTTGAATGACGCACAGCCCGGTCCCGATATAACGGCCGCCGTCGTTTTCATGCCATTTCGGAGTGGGAAACTTGTAGAGATCGAGCCCATCTCCCTCCAGGACGTTTTCCAGGACCGGACCCCAAGACACCTCCTCGGGCGCGATCCGTTTCAGATTTTGAATGGTTTCCTGCCATCGTTGCGCCAGATTGAAAAAAGAAGATTGCGCACCCAGGCCGAGCGCCAATCCGATCCTCTGCGGGGTATTGAAGAGATTCGACGCAACTCGATAGCCGGTCGGATAGCCCGGGATTTGATCGAAAAGCAGCGCAGGACCGCGCCTCTCCGCTATGAGCTCCGTGATCCCGCCGATCTCCTCCTCCCAATTGGCACCCGCTACTCTTCGGAGCTCGCCTAATTCTTCCAGCCGGTCCAAATAGCTGCGCAGGTCTTCCCAGATCATACGAACCTTTTATTGCGAATATTGCATCTCTCCCATTCGCCGGCCTGGGAGTTTCTCGAAGAGCCGATGCACCGAGCGAAAAGTATCGAGCGTTTCTTCGTTCGAAGCGTAGCAGAGGCCCATTGCATCGGACCGGAGAGAGACTTTCAGGCCAGCGGACGGCAAACGAACCTTTCAATGGCCTTTGTCGAGCTTATAGCCCCGGCTCATAAGCAATCGCGCCGCTTCTTCTCCCTGGCCCTGCTCCGCCAGCTCGACCAGCCGGGCGACCTCCTCGGGCCAGTGACCCAGGGAAACGCCGTACCAGGGGACGCGCGGCTTCAACGGCGGCAAGCCAAGCCGCTGCCATAAATCTCGCGCGCGCTCCATGTGCTCGCGACGGGGCAGAGAGATGGGAGGATTCGGCCATTTGCGCGTGGCGTCGATCAGGATGATCGAGGCCTCCTGAGCGCTCCCGTGAGAAACGATGGGAGATCCCCCGGTCGCGGGGCCGTGCGGTTTCACCGATTCGTCCAGCGCCGCGCCCCTCCCCTGGATAATTTTGACATCGCGGTGCGGCTGATGCCGATTGATGATCGCCCAGAACACCGACTCCAGATCGCGGGGATCGATGTCGTTATCGACTCCAATAATGACCTTCGGCCACGCAGGATCGACCGACATCACGGTATATAAGGTATGCCAGACGTCCTTTGACATCGGGCGGCGCCCCCCGATCTCCTGAAAGCGCACGACACAGAGATGGCGGGCGCTGCCGCAGTGATGAAAAGCGACGTCCTGGACGTGTGGAATCCCATGGGCCTGGAGCAAGGCGAGCACCCGCCCTTCACAATTGACGGATCGCATCACGCTGGACTCGCTCGGAGGAAATTGGCAAATAATATCGTGCCAGATCGGACTCCGCCGGTGCGTCACGCATCGGACATGGAGCGCATGCACCGGACCTCCGGTCTTCACATGGCCGCGGTTTTCGCCGGTCGGCCCTTCTTCATCCATGTAATCGGTCGGGAGCTCTCCTTCGATGACGACTTCGGCCGTGGCCGGGACCTCCAAATCCACCGTCTCGCATGGAATCATCTCAATGGGTTCCCCGATAAGCCCCCCGGCGATATCGATCTCGCACACTCCATGGGGAACATCCGTCGCCGCCACAAAGGAAACGACCGGGACCGATCCAATCACCACCGCCACTTGAAGGGGAACGCCCTGCTTACGGCATTTTTCCCAGTGTAAGTGCAAGTGGCGGGAAGTGGCGACATTGGCGCGTATAGGACCATAGACCTGGCTGTTGTACATCCCTACATTGACGATACCGGTATCAGGATCGCGGCTGAAAACGGCAGCCGCCGTGATCCGGGGAAAGGCCTCCCAACCATTGGTGGCAAAGGGGATCGGGAATTCTTCCAGACCCCCGTGCTTCAAGAGGGACGGGCCTTTATGGACTTCTTCTTTTACCGATCCGGTGGAGACCCGTTTGGGTGGAATGGGACTACGAAAGGCGCGGGTCCACCGGCTGTGGACTTCTTCCAACGAACAGCCTAAAGCCAGCGCGTAGACTTCGCGATTGGGCGCAATCACCGACGAGGCGACCTGGCCGTTGAAGATACGCCCGTCGCGGCCAGCCACCTGTTCGAAGAGAAAACCGAATCTCTCGGCTTCATCCAAGCCGCGATACTGCCACTTCACCAGGGGATGGAGGTCGCGGTCTTTGTCGACGGCGTCCGTGATGCGGCGCAGCTTGCCGACCTGTTCGAGTCTGGCGAGATATTCACGAAGGTCCCGGTAATAGGCCATATGTCCTGGTTTCATCCTTGCGGGCAGTTTTGGCAGGCCGTTGAGAAAGCCCATCTGCTTCGGGCAATCTATTTAAAAAGTTTCTTGGCCAACTCGCCGGCGGGGTCCCAGATCGTGGTGAACTTATCTTCCAGATCGATCTGCTGTTTGAAATATTGCTCCACGGTGATGACGTCTTTGGCCGCGCGCACGCCGAATTCCTGCATCCACTTGGTATCGACGTCGAGTCGCCGCGTCGGTTGTCCCATCGCCTTGCCGAAGGCCTCCTGCCCCAAGGAATAAGGGTCGGATCTTGTATTTTAGCCTCTCTCATTTCGCCCTATCCTTCAATCTCACTGTGATTTCCCGGCAAAGCTTCCTGCGGATTCAGCGGGATCTTTGAGCGCGCGATTTGGTTATTCTTCTTCACCCAGGCGACCTCGCACTCTCTAAAATTGCAGGCATCTTATGTCATTTAGCCTTGACGTGACAAGGGTCTTTTTGGAGGATAAAGGCGAAAGGATGAATTATGAAAGCGGAAAACGAAAGAGGAAAGGCGCGTGGAAATACGAAATTGGCCACTTCCACGTTTCGACAATTGTCGAAACATCGAAACGACCTCAAGACCTACCCTCTTCCATACGCCGCGGCTCTTTCCTTGGCCAGGAACCCAATTTTCCGTCGCTTAGGCTCCGGCGGCGTCATGAGCTGGCCTTGAGAAGGCAAAAAGGGAAAGGAAATCACGCCGATTCGGCTAAGGGTCTTACATGGAGGATCTCTTTTGGACTGAGTTCTTGGAGGAAAGATTCTGGCACCGCTGTAACAGCAATGGTTTCGCCCACTGCGTTGAAAACTTCAATCGAATAGCCTACCTCTCCCCCATCTGCTGGATGGACATCTACGACCGTGGCTAAATCGCCCCGCCGAAGCTTTTTCGCCGGAATATCTTTACCAAGAGCAACTTGTTGGTATGGTTTGAATCTCATGGATTTCTTTCCTTCTTGACTAGTCTAGATCCAGGGCAAAGCGAATCGCTTCGTCAATCTGATGGATTCTCTCCGGAGACAACGAGGTAATACGCTGCTTGATGAGGGATTTCGGGATGGTCGTAATATCGTCCAGATTGACAACACAACGGGTGGGCATCCCGTCGCTCGGGTCCAGGAGGACTTCAACTGGAATGTCGCGAATCGTGCGTGTTACCGGCGCGATGGTGACCGCAGCCCGGACCCGGTAGGCGATATCACGGCTTAACAGCACCGCTGGCCGGCGTCCGGCCGGCGCCGGCATCTCCACCCACCAAACCTCACCCCGTTTCATTTACCATTTTTCTTTGGGCAATCGTTTGGAGAGCAGCTTAACCGAAGCTTGAGCCCAGTCCAGGTCTTCGGGTTTCCTCCTGTATCCTTCAAAATACCGGCGGTCCAGCTCTTTAGCCTGCAAGCTTCTCAAGCGCTGCTTGCATGCCTCCCGAATAAAGGCCGCGCGGCTCTCGGAGATTACGCCCGCCGTGCCGTCGATGCGCTCCAAGAGCTCGTCCTCCATCGGGACCTGGATGATTTTCTTTGCCCTGTTTTTAGCCATGGTGGCGTACCTAAAGTGTTAGGTAACGAATACCACAATGCTATATGTAAGACAACCTGCGCGGTGGACGCAAGTCTCTCCTATTCGTTCTTATCGGGATCCGATTTGAAGAGCGCTAATTCGCAGAGCGAGAGCTCACCGCGTCGCCTTCTCCGCCTCCACCAATCGCCGCGCGACGGCCGCGAGCTGCTCCGTAATCGGCAGACGGAGTCCATAGCCGCGAGCCAGCTCGGCGGCGAGGGGGATGTCCTTTTCGAAAATATTATGAGCGACGCGCGGCCGGCTGCTCTTGCCCGAAGCGTCGAAGGCGCTCTCCCAATGCTCCAATAGGCCTCCGGAATAAACCTTCCGCATCATCTCGAGCGTCTCCCGGTAGGGAATCCCAGCGGCCTCTCCGATTTGAATCGCATCGTAGATCACCAGGCTTTCGGCCCCGGTGGTCAGATTCTTGATGAGCTTCGCCGCGTTTCCGGCGCCCAAGGCCCCCATGTGAAGGACCTGCTTGCCCATTCGAAGAAGATGGGGCTTGGCGCGCTCCACAAGCTCCACCGGTCCCCCGACGAGGAAGCTCAGCTTTCCCTCCCGAACCACTTTAGGTATCCCGACCATGCACGCATCGATCACTGAAACCTTCCGCTCGCTGGCCGCGGCCACGACCTTGCGCGTGGTCTCGGGAAGGATAGTGCTATGGAGAATCACCAGACTTTGGGCCTGGGCGCCTTCCAAGATCCCGTCATGACCCAGCGCGCAATCAAGAACCTCCTGGTCCGTGCGGACCACGACGTCGATAACGGTCGCCGCACGCGCAACTTCCGCCGCCGATGAGACAGGACGTGCCCCTGAAGAACGGGCCTTCTCCAACGCGGCAGGGCTGATGTCATAGACGGTTGGCTGGATACCCGCGACCCTTAAGCGCTCCAAGAGCGCGCTTCCCATCGCGCCCACTCCGACTATTCCGATCTGTTCCATTTTTCTACCTTTCTGGTTCTCAATGTCACTTTCACCATTCACGAGTTAGCTCTGGGCCGGCGACAGACCCGCCAGTTGCGGAGGGAAATGAAACGGAGCTGAGCCGGCCTTTTCCGCTTTGATGGACTCGTTCAGATTAGTGTCAATGATGGGATGCGCGGCATCCCGAACCACATTAAGAGGGTCGAGACCCTGCTCGACCTTTTTGATCTCCCGTTGCAACATCTCCCTGAACATGGCGACGCCCCGGTCGGAAACGCCCAAGTGCTCCCTCGACCGATCCGCAATTGGCCCTTGAGTTTCCCAGGCCATAAAATCCTGCGCGTCCACGTCGTCCATTTTGAAGCGGGCAAAAGGATAGAGCGCTTGGGGAGGCTCCTTGAAGGGTCCCTTGACCTCCACGGGCAACTCCCCTTCGTCTTCCACGACTTCGCCGGTCTCCGAAGGGACAAAATGAAGGTAGATCACCCAGGTATGGTTATCGTCGATGGGCACGCGAATTTGGGTCCGATTCGATTGCCGGAGAATGTTGGGAAAGATGATCGGATGCTGTTCCATATCCCCGTCTTTAAAAGCCCGCCTCTTCATAATGCCGTAGGGCACCTCATAGAACTCGAATCGCTCCAGATCATCGATGGTGCCTCGGGTCGTTCCGCGAAGAGTCATGCCGCGGGTCAGCAAATCCTGATGGAGAATGTGCAGGTGGCTGGTATCGACCGAATTCTCCATCGCCTGGAGCCAGTTGCAGTCGAGCTGCGGCAAAACCCGGATCCATCTCTTTCCATCCCGGCGCGCCCAGACATCGTACTTGGGAATCACCGGAGCGGGAGAAGGACCCATGTAGGTCCAGTAGAGTCCGACGGCTTTCTGCACCGGATAGGCCTTCTGCTTCACCGTGAACCGGAACTGGCTATCGGCCGGCTCCGCCGGAGTCTCCAGACAGCGGCCTTCAGTATCGTAGAGCCAGCCATGGTAGGCGCAGGCGATGCCCCGCTCTTCCACGCGCCCATACAACAGGGACGCTCCCCGGTGAGCACAGTGGTCAGCAATGAGGCCTAGCCTCCCTTGAAGATCGCGAAACAGCACCAGATCCTCACCGAGAATCCTCAGAGCTTTCACAGGATCTCTTTCCGTAAGATCCTGTGCCACGCCGATGGGATGCCAGTAGCGGCGTAAGAGCTCGCCTGCAGGCGTACCCGGACCCACGCGGGTCAATCTCTCGTTTTCCTCTTTAGTCAGCATGCCCGTCCTCCGATCGGTCCACTTTTCAGTCTCAAACGGACTTCTAGCATAATATCGCTTTATAATTATAAGTCTCGGATTAACTTGGACTTTATCTCTAGAAAATGTGAGAGAAGCTGCTTTGCCATTTGCTTTACGAGGAGCGCGGCAGACGGGCCGCGGGCGAGCCCGGCAACACACGCTCGGTCTTCGTGCCCAGGGAGCTGCCGCATCGCTGACAGAGATACTCCTGCAACTCACCGTCCGGCAAAACCAGCAGCAGGCGCGAGCGGACGGGCATGGCTTGCCGGCATTGGTTACAGTGGAGCAAGGTGGCATTCAACTGATCGAACGTTTTCTCCATGATCGCTCTTAAGCCTTATGGTGTTCCGCCTCGGCCGCGGCCTTAGCCTCTTTGACTACCTTCTCAGTCAGGTGAGGGGGGAGCTCTTCGTAGTGATGAAATTCCATCGTAAAATCTCCCCGGCCACGGGTCATAGAGTTTAGATCCTGGGCGTATTTCAGCGCCTCGGACATCGGCACGAGAGCTTTGACCATCTCGCCATGGCTCTTGGTTTCCATACCCAGGATTTTGCCGCGCCGGCTGTTCACGTCTCCGATCACATCTCCCATGGAGTCGTCGGGCACGGAGATTTGCATCAACATGATCGGCTCCAGAATAATAGGCCTGGCCTTCTCCACGGCATTTTTAAATCCCATAGAGCCGGCGATCTTAAAGGCCATATCCGAAGAGTCCACGTCGTGATAGGAACCGTCATAAAGGGTCACACGGACATCGACCATGGGAAAACCGGCGATCACTCCCCCGGTCATCGTTTCCCGGATCCCTTTCTCCACCGCGGCGATATAATTTCTCGGGATGGCGCCGCCGACGATCTCGTCGACGAATTCGAAGCCCTTGCCGCGAGGGAGCGGCTCGATCTTGAGCCAGGTGTCTCCGTATTGACCCCGCCCTCCCGATTGCTTCTTGTATTTTCCCTGAGCGCTGGCGGCTGCCTTGATCGCCTCTTTGTAGGGTACCTTGGGGGACTTCAGCTCCACTTCAGCGCCATATTTTCGTTTTAGCTTCTCGATCGCCACTTCAATATGAAGCTGTCCCATGCCGGAAAGGATGAACTCGCGCGTTTGCGGGTCGCGATGCATCGCGATCGTGGGATCCTCCTCCATCAAGCGCTGCAATCCATGGGGGACTTTGTCCTCATCGGCCTTGGTTTTCGGTTCCAGGGCGAAAGAGATCAGAGAAGCAAAATGGGCCAATCCCTCGAACTGGATCGGCGCGCGCTCTTCACACAGGGTATCCCCGGTTGACACACCCTTGAGCTTGGCGGCGGCGACGATTTCCCCCGCGAACGCTTCATGAACCAGCTCCTGTTTTTTTCCTTCCAACCGGAAGAGCTGGCCGATCTTCTCTTTTTCATTTTTATTGGGGTTGTACGGCGCCATATCCGTGGCGATCTTCCCTGAATAGACTCGCAGGATCGAAAGTTTCCCGGCGAAAGGGTCGATCATGGTCTTAAAGACATACGCGGAAAGGGGACCGTTGGGATCCGGACGGCGCTTTTCCGTTTCCTTGGTGACCGGATTTTTTCCTTCCGCCTCCCCTTCGTCCAACGGTGAGGGGAGATAATCGACCATGGCATCCAGGAGCTGCGGGATTCCGATCTGTCGCAAGGCGGAACCGTAGAGAATGGGAAAAATTTTATTTTGGAGCACGCCCGCGCGAATTCCTTTTTTCAGCTCCTCCAGGGAAAGCTCCTGCCCGCTCAGGTATTTCTCCAGCAGGGCGTCGTCCATCTCGGCGACGCGCTCCATGAGCTGGACTCGTTTTTCCCCCGCCGTATTTTTGAGTTCGTCCGGGATTTCGGTCTGGATGAATTTTCCTGTGCCGCCCTCGAAGACCAAGGCCTTCATCAGCGTCAGGTCGACAATCCCCCGAAAAGATTCCTCCGCCCCAATCGGGAGCTGGAGATAAACCCCTTCCACCCCCAGGCCTTTCAAGATGGCGTCGATCGCCTCTTCGGGGTTGGATTTTTCGCGCTCCATCTTGCTCACGAAGATCAAGCGGCTGATCTGCTGCTGGCTCGCGGCGTTCCATAATTTTTCGGCCTCGACTTTGAGTCCGGTGGAAGGGCTGAAAAAGAACAGCGCGCCCTTGAAGGCGCGCATGGAATGAATGGCTTCCGGGAGAAAAGGAGTATGGCCGGGCGTATCGATCAAGTAGAGACGAAATTTCTTCCAGGGAAGCGAATGAAAAGCGGTGGAGAGTGAAATGCGCCGCTTGATCTCCTCCGCTTCAAAATCGAAAAGGGTGGTGCCCTCTTCGATCTTGCCCAGCCGCTGCGTGACTCCTGCGGCGAGGAGCATCGCCTCTCCAACCGATGTCTTGCCCACCCCACCCTGCCCGAGAATTCCCACGTTGCGCAGCATCTCCAGCTCGATCATGGGCGCTAGCCTCCACTTCTGTGACCGTTCACATTTTACGTTCCCCGCGGGCTCCCTTCGGCTCTTGCACCAGGTTCCTTTCGTAAATGATTCTCAACCCGTCCAAGGTGAGAAACTCATCGACCTCTTCGATAACCGAGCACTCCGGGGCGATGAGCGACGCCAGGCCGCCGGTGGCGATGACCCGGGCGCGCGTCCGTTGCTCCTTCTGGATCCTTTGGACGATGCCGTCCACCAGCCCGACGTAGCCGTAAAAAATCCCCGATTGGATGGAATGGACGGGATTTTTGCCCACGACCTCCCTGGGTTTGACGATCTCGATGCGGGGCAGCTTCGAGGCCCTCTGGAACAGGGCCTCCACCGAGATGAGCAGGCCCGGGGCAATGGCCCCTCCGAGATATTCTCCCTTTTTTGAGATGTAATCAAAAGTGGTCGCGGTGCCGAAGTCGACGATGATGCAGGCGTCGTGGACCTTTTCATACGCCGCCACGCCGTTGCAGATGCGGTCCGCCCCGACCTCTTTAGGGTTATCGTACAGGATCGGCATGCCGGTCTTCACGCCGGGGCCGATCAGCAGCGGTTTTACGCCAAAAAAATTTTCACCGAGCTCCTGCGCCATGCTCAGCATCGGCGGGACCACGCAGGAGACGACGATCGCGTTGATCCGACTGCAGGAGATTTCCTTAGCGGCGGCAAGATGGGAGATCAATGCCCCGTACTCGTCCGAAGTGCGTTCGGGCACCGTCAGGAGGCGCCAATGAGTGGCCAATTTCTTCCTGTCGTAGACCCCGAGGACGATATTTGTGTTACCAATGTCGATGGCCAAAAGCACGGCGTCTACGTCTCAATGGGTATGATTTCCCCGGAAACGACGATCTCCCGCTCCCCTTCGTCCCGCTCCAGGATCAGGGCCCCGGTGGAATCGATGCCCACAGCCTTTCCCACGATAGATTGATCCGCTACGGTCGCTCGAACCTTTTTTCCCCGGAAACCAAAGAAGCCCTCCCAACGCTGAGCCACGGAAGAAAAACCTTTCTCTACCAGATCCCCATAGCACCGGTCGAGGTCCTGAATCAACCGGACGGCGAATGCCGTCCGGTCCACGGGCTTTCCCGTGAGAATCAAGGTCGAGGTGGCGATTTCTTTGATGGCTTCCGGCATTTTCTCTTGAGGATAATTGAGATTGACCCCGATGCCGAGAATCACAAAACGCACCTGGTCCGCCTCGCACCAGGACTCGGCCAGAATACCGGCGACCTTTTTCCCCTCCATGAGGATGTCGTTGGGCCACTTGATTTTCGGCGGCAACCCAAGAAAGGACTCGAGGGTCTCGGCTACGGCAACCCCGGCGGCCAGAGTAATCTGGGGGACCTGGGTTGACGGGAGCCGGGGTTTGAGAATCACGGAGAGATAAAGATTCAGGTAGGAGGGCGAGATCCAACTCCGGCCCATCCGCCCTCTTCCTTGCGTTTGCCCCTCCGCCAGAACGACCTCCCCTTCCTCTGCGGCCTGCCGGGCCAAATCATGGGCATACCGATTGGTGGAATCGACCTCCGTCAGATAATGAATCGTCCGGCCCAGTCGTTGCGTTCCCAGGGGTCTCCGAAGCTCTCCGAGACGAAGAGGTGGGGCCGATGGTTCCGTAGCGCTTTTCATTTTTTGCCCGGCTGTGACGGGGTGATCTTCATGTTGAAGTCGGCCGCCGGCGCGGAATGGGTCAGGGCGCCCACGGAGATGAAATCGACGCCGGTTGCTGCCACCTCGCGCAAGTTTTCCAGATCGATGCCGCCCGATGCCTCCACCCACGCCCGCTTGTTCACGAGCCGGACGGCCTCGGCCATCTGCGGGGGTTTCATATTATCCAGCATAATCACGTCCGCCCGGGCCTCGATCGCTTCCCGAACCTGCTCCAGATTGCCGCACTCCACTTCGACCTTGGCCATGAACGGGGCCTGTCGACGCACCGCCTCAACCGCTTGGGTCAAGGAACCCGCGGCCGCAATATGATTGTCTTTGATCAGGGCGGCATCGAAGAGTCCCACGCGGTGGTTGCCGCCGCCGCCCATGCGCACGGCATATTTTTGCAACGCCCGGAGGCCCGGGGTTGTCTTCCGGGTATCGATCAGACGGGAGGAGGTGCCTTTCAAGGCCTCTACATATCGGCGGGTCAACGTGGCGGTGCCCGAGAGCCGTTGGAGAAAATTGAGCGCCGTCCGCTCCACCATCAGAAGCGCGCGAACGGCTCCTTCGGCTTCGGCGACGACGGTCCCTTGGCGGACGGCGTCCCCGTCCCGGGAGAGGCTTTGCACCTTCACGCCCTCGTCTACGAGGGAAAAGATTTTCGGCAGTAAAAAGAGACCGGCGACCACGCAGTCTTTTTTTGCCCGGAAGAGCCCTTTGCCCTGAAGCTCCGCCGGGATCGTGCTCATCGTGGTGATGTCGCCTGGACCGATATCCTCCTCCAGGGCCATCTTCAATAATGCTTCGATTTGCGGCGTGATGAGGAGGTCCATGGTTTACTTCCCGCCCGCTTGCATTTGCTCGAGGCGCTCCAGGCTCCGCTTGAGTGTATTCATTTTCTCGTCCAGTTCCTCCGCCTTTCTCTTTTCTTTTTCCACCACGTCCTCTTTCGCCTTGGCCAGGAACTCTCCATTGGCGAGCTTGCCTTGCACCCGGGCGCGCTCAGACTCTACTTTCTGAACTTCTTTCAGGAGGCGGCCTCTTTCCTCATCCAAATTAACCACACCGGCCAAGGGGAGGTAGATTTCGATCCCTCGGACGACCGCCGTCACCGCCTCTCTCGGTCTCTCTTCCCCGGAACCGTATTCCACTTCGCTCACGCGCGCCATGGAGCGAAGATAGAGCGCATGGGCCTTGAGAAATTCTATCTCTTCCTGCGGCCCGAATATCATGACCCTCACCTCGCGGGAAGGAGGGCAATTGATCTCGGCACGCAGGTTTCTGATAGCTCGAATCACCTCGGTCAGGCCGTTAACCTTTTCCTCCACCTCGGGCTGAATCCATTCCGGTTCGGGCGCGGGATAGGGCTCGACCATGATGCTCCACTTCCCGTTCTCCGCTCCTGCCTCGACCTCCCGCCCCTTGTTTTTCAGCGCTTGCCAGATTTCTTCCGTAACGAAGGGCATGACCGGGTGGAGAAGGAGGAGTATTTCCTCCAGGACCTTCGCCAGCACCCGTCGGGTCTTCATCGGATCATCGCCCAGAGAGCCGTTCAGAGAGAGCTTGCTCATCTCGATGTACCAATCGCAGTATTCATGCCAGGTAAACCGGTAGAGAACTTGGGCGAATTCGTTGAATCGATAGGCGTCGATCGCCTTTCTGGCCTCCTCGATGGTCGCAGCCAACCGAGAGAGAATCCAGCGGTCCGCCAGATTCAGACGCTCTTCTTTGATCGACGGACCGGCGGACGTACCGGCGGGAACTCCATCACCGAGGTTCAACAACACAAACCGGGCGGCGTTCCAGAGCTTGTTGACGAAATTTTGATAGCCGGCGATCCGCTTCTCGGCCAACTTGACATCGCGGCCCATGGCTGCGAGCGCGGTCAGGGTGAAGCGAAACGCGTCCGTTCCATAGCGGTCCATGATCTCAAGGGGATCGATGACGTTCCCCTTGGATTTGGACATCTTCTGTCCTTCCTGGTCCCGCACCAGGGCATGGATGTAGACATCGCGGAACGGAACCTCGTCCCGGAATTTGAGGCCCATCATGATCATCCGCGCAACCCAAAAGAAGAGGATATCGAAGCCGGTCACCAGGACGGAGGTCGGATAAAAGCTCTTGAGCTCCTCGGTCTCTTCCGGCCAGCCCAGCGTGGAAAAAGGCCACAGCGCCGAGGAGAACCAGGTATCGAGCACATCGGGATCCCGCACCAGGTTGGCGCTCCCGCATTGGGGACAGCGCTCCGGCGTCTGCCGGCCGACGATAGGTTTCGCCCCTTTGAAAATAACCACGTCGCCGTCTTGGGTCTCGCCGATATGGTCGGCGTCGCACCGTTTGCAGTACCAGGCCGGGATCTGATGCCCCCACCAGATCTGGCGCGAGATGCACCAGTCCTTGATGTTCTCCATCCAGGCAAAGTAGGAATTGGCCCAACCTTCCGGAACGATCCTGACCCGGCCGGCGCGGACCGCTTCCATAGCCGGCTCCGCCAGCGGCTTTATCCTGATAAACCATTGCGGCGTCAGATAAGGCTCGATAGGGGTATTGCAGCGATAACACCGGCCCAACGTGTGACGATAGTCATCCACTCTTTCCAGCAGATTCCTTCCCTTGAGCTCTTCGACGATCCGTTTGCGGGCCTCGTAACGCTCCTGGCCCTCGTAGTCTTTCAACCAGGCGGGCCGGCCGTTTTCACCGATGAACGGCTCCGGCGCGATCCTGGCGTCCGCGTCAAAGATGTTGATCTTTTCCAGGCCGTGTCTCTCCCCGATCTCCGCGTCGTTGAAGTCGTGGGCCGGTGTGATCTTGAGGGCCCCCGTCCCGAATTCCTGATCGACGAAGGGGTCCGCGATCACCGGGATCGCCCTCTCCACGATCGGCAGGCGAAGGGTCTTTCCGATCCATCCGCGGTAACGGGGGTCCTCGGGATGGACGGCGACAGCGGCGTCGCCCAGCATCGTCTCGGGCCGGGTCGTGGCGACCACGATCCATTGCGATGGGTCATCCCAGAGGGGATAACGAATATGCCAGAGATTGCCGGCGACCTCTTCGTGAACGACTTCGATGTCCGCCAGCGCGGTCTTGCAGCGCGGGCACCAGTTGATCAACCGCTCGGCCCGGTACAGAAGCCCGTCTTCCCATAGCCGGACGAACGCCTCGAGCACCGCGCGCGACAGCCCCTCGTCCATGGTGAAGCGCTCCCGGCTCCAGTCGCAGGAGACGCCCAGCGCCTTCAACTGGTGAAGGATGGCGCTGCCGGCCTCGTTTTTCCAGGCCCAGACCTTCTCGATGAACTGTTTTCTGCCGATCTCCCACCGGGTCAATCCCTTTTGAGCGAGTTGCCGCTCCACCACGTTCTGGGTCGCAATGCCTGCGTGATCGGTCCCCGGCACCCAGAGAACGCTGTAACCATCCATCCTTTTATAGCGGCTAAGGATATCCTGGAGCGTGTTGTTGAGGGCATGGCCCATATGGAGAGAGCCGGTAACGTTCGGCGGCGGAATCACCATGGAGAAAGGCCGCAGCGCCGGCAATCCCGGACGAAAATAGCCTGCGTTCAACCAGCGCTGATACCACTTCCCCTCCACGGCTTTGTGTGAGTAGCTCTTTTCCAGCTCAGGCATGGGACTATTTGGGCTTTCTGGCGGACTTTCTCGGCTGATTCGGTGGTGGCTCTTCCTCGACCGCATCCACGAGATCGATAAACTCGACGGCCTCCTGGGACGAAGAGACCGCGGGGGGTTCTTCATCTTCGGCCTTCCCGGCGGCCTGGGCTTTATCGTCCGGCGGTGCGGAACGGCGACTCTGTTTTTTTTCCGGTCCGGAAGGAGAAAAAAAAGAGGCCACGGCGGCCTGGAGCGCCTCTCTCACAATCGGTTTTTTGAGAATGATTTGTTTTTCGCGCTTGGCGGTCTGAACATCATCGTCATCCTCGAGCCAAAGGACCGCGGCCCCCGAGCGCTCAATCGTCTGGTCCAGCTCCGGGCTCCACCAGCCATGTTCCCGGAGTTCAGGACCGTCGAGGATCACGAGATCGTATTCTTCCAGGGATTCCGCTTTGGAATCCGTGATCCGCTCCTCGACTCGGACCTCGTTCTCGGGAAAAAGAGAAAGGCGGATCGCCTGGCGCAGAATTCTGCTGGGTTCCACCAGTAAGATTTTACCCATGAACTCTTTCCTCCAAGGTGTCACGTGCTTACCCACGGATTGTGAATTTAGTCGTTATCTTGACAACGTGCAAACCCTTGGTAAAATTAGGAAAGGTTTGCGATGCGAAAGTGGCGGAATTTGGTAGACGCGTAGGATTCAGGATCCTATGGGGTAACACCCGTGGGGGTTCGATTCCCCCCTTTCGCACCATATCTCCAGCAGCCATACAGGCGCCTACCTTCTCATAGCAACCGACCGCGGAGATACGGTTAGACTCCTGAAAGACGACCAGGCGAGGTTGTTCAAGTGCGCTTTAGGGGAACCGGACGGTATCTTTTTTTCTTTTTAGTTCTTCTACTGAGCGGCTGCTCTAAACGTTCCGAGCCCGACTCACTGGCCTCCCAGAAAGCGGATCCCGTCAGGGGCCGACGAATCTATATCGGCAACTGTGTCGTCTGCCACAATATAGATCCATCCAAGGATGGAAGCCTCGGGCCAGCCATCCAGGGATCTTCTGAGATACTTCTTCAGGCTAAAGTCCTTACCGGCAAATATCCCCCCGGTCACAGCCCCAAGCGCAAGACCTTGTCGATGCCTCTCTACTCTTATCTCAAGTCGGATATCCGCCACCTGGAGGCTTACCTGGCCACGGATTCCGGAAAGCCCGCGAGCTAAAAGAAAATCCTAAAAAGCAGGTACTGAATCAGCGCGAGAATGAAGCCGGCCCAGAGGGCGCCGGATACGCTGTCCAGCGGTTTTTTGGTTGGCCCCTGCGCCCCAACCAGGGCATTGACTTCCAGGGCGACGATGATCGCCAGAGTGCTGGTCCAAAACCCGCCTTGAGATGCGGCTTGGGCATTTTGCGCGAGCGAAGGATAATGAAAGGCCGCCCCCATGTAGAAAAGCATCGGTATAGAAAACACGGCATTGGTCCTGGAAGTCAGCGCCGCCCTGCGACCCGCGGCCGCAGCCGTGGGAAGGGCCTGCCCCCCTTGAGCGACCTGAGTGGCAGAGGCGATCACGATCTGCTGTTTAGGCCAAATCACCAACCATACATTCAAGAACATGATCGTCCCGAGCAGGCTTCCGACGGTAATGGAAAGCCCGTAAGAGGAAACAAAGAAAGTCGACATCCCTCCCATTTCGCCCATCTTGTGGAGATACATCAAGGCGCCGGCCAAAAAAGTAACCATGGCCCCCCAGCGAAACCACCACAGGGCGCGCGGCACGAGCTTCTGAATGGCCCCGCTTCGCACCGCCGGCTCGGCCTCGGCGAAAAACGGCGTCTGGACGAAGTTGAAATAGTACAGCAGCCCAATCCATGTCACCCCGGCTAGCAAGTGAATCCACCGTAATAAAAAGAGATAAACTTCCATAATAACCCCTCCTTCCCAGTCCTAGAGCCTAATAGAGCTAATAAGGTTTTGATTCTAGTAGGCTTTATATTAAGGAACTCTTTAAATTGTCAAGAAGAAAATGCGCGCCAGGTGGTACCCTTGACACCGATAATTTTCGCATGTTAGAAGTTTCTTGTCTTCATAAAGAGATAAAGAGATTGAGTCGGGCCCAACCTTTAAGGAGGGAAAACTATGGCTTCTATCCTCTATTTAGGTACCGAAAATGGTGTCGTGAGCCTCAAGAGTGACGACGGTCGTTCCTGGAAAATAGAAGATCATACACTGGAAGAGTGGTCTATTCCCAAGATCGCCGTTAGTCCTTCGTCGCCCAATAAAGTCTTCGCTGGAACCCGGGGAGACGGCGTTTGGGTCAGTGAGGATTTTGGCAAGAAGTGGAAAAAACCCTGTTATGGCAAACCCGGACCCGGAAAGGTCCGTTGCGTCACCCTCGATCCCAAGGACCCCCGTCTCCTCTACGCCGGCGGCGAGCCGATCGATCTTTATCTGAGCGACAATCAGGGAAAGAGCTGGACCCGGGTGGAGTCGGTTCGGAAACTTCCCTGGGTAGAGTCAGTGGACTATCCCGTTCCGACCGTCGAGCCCCACTTAAGAGATATCGCGGTGGACCCGAAGGATCCCAAGAAAATTTATGCGGCGCTCCAGGTCGGCTACATCCTGAAAAGCACTGACGGCGGAGGCACGTGGAAAGTTCTCAACAAAGATCTCGACTGCGACGTACACACCATTGTGATCAATCCGCAAAACACCGATATTCTCTACATCGCGACCGGCGGTCATGATTGCCGGCTGGGTCGCACCAAGGGCCGGGCCCTCTATATGAGCAACGATGGCGGCGAGAACTGGACTCCGATGGCCACCGAGTTCTCTCAGGAATATTCCGTTCCCCTGACCATGCATCCGAAAGATCCCAATGTGCTTTTCTCCACCCTGGCCCATGGCCAACCGAGCCAGTGGCGGCGGCCCACCGGCGCGGAGTCCGTGGTGGTCCGGTCGAAAGACGGAGGAAAAAGCTGGCAGAAGCTGAACGGGCAGCTCTCGGAAACCAGCAAACAGTTCGCCGAGGCGATCGCGATCGACGAAGCCAATCCCAATCGTCTTTACGCCGCGATGAGAACCGGAGAGCTCTATGGAAGCCAGGATGGAGGGGACTCCTGGAACAAGTTAGACGTCAAGTCTCCCGCCGGTGTTTCCGACATGAAATGCGTTTCAGCGTAAATTCGATTTTCCGGAGGCCGTTACCGGTCCATGGATTCTTTTTCATTTGTCAGGGAAGTAGACGACATTTTCAGCCGATACTGGGGCGGACACCATGAAGTGGTGTCCACCTTCTTCTCCCAACCCCGCCCGCAGGAGCAACTGGTCGCCTGGCTCGATGTCCAGCTCTACAAAGAGATTCACGTCGTTCCTCCCAAGGCGCAGGCGCTGATCGATATGTACGATAAGCTCGACACAGAGGTGGAACGGAGCGAGTACGAAGCGGAGGCCTATGAAATGGCCGACGAGATCCAGCACTATCGGCTCCTCGCGGACATCCGGGAGCTCGTCACGGGGAAACGGCTCAAAGCGACGGAGGCGAAGGCTACTCCGGAGCAGGTCAAATTAGAGGGGGTGCGCCGCAAGTATGAAAAGAGCGTGCCTCTAGTAAAAGAGGTTGGTGGCTTCTCGCCCGGCGGCGGAGTTGCGTTTGCCGCCGCCGGCTCGGTCATCAATGGCGGACCGGTTGAGCGCCTCCTGGCTCAGGCCTTTAAAGTCATTTATCAGCAGGAGCTCGCGCACTATAACCAGAGGCGGTCCATTTTCGACCGGTTGGCGCGTGATGCCGGTCCATCCGAGTATCAGCAAGCGTTGCAGTATGCCCGCGAGCTGGCCCGCCAGCATTTCATTCTCAGGAACGAATCTTTCAGTTATCCGCTGAATCCGGAAAGGGTCGCGGAGATCGACGCAGGCAAAGTCAGACCCTATAGCCCGCCGGGCCTCTAGCAGGTTGCTGAAAAAGCCTCCTGCGCCTGAGAGCTCATCGTGCTGTTCCACCCGCACGCATCCACAACGGATTCCAGACCTCGAACACCTTCGGGAGCAGCTCGGTCTCCAATCCCGGATCACGGAAGGCCTCTTCTTTGCCTACGATCTCCTCGGCAAACGGGATGAACTCTTTGCGCATGAGATCCTTGTGAACCGGAGTCGCCTGGTGCGCGGCAAAGAGGGCGATCTGTCCTTCCCGGCTCAAGAGCCAATTCAGGAAGATCTTAGCGCCGTGGATATTGGGACTTCCTTTGAGGATTACCGCTTCATTGACGGAGGTCGGCGCCGGCTCCGGACAAAAATAACCGACCGGACTGCCGGACTGAGCCTTTTGAGCCGTGCGGGCCGGGTTGGACGGGACCACGGCGTGAAATTCCCCGGCGCCCAAAAGTTCGATCGTCGCGCTTTGACCTTCCTTCCGTAGTTGGGGTTTGATCTCCGTAAAAAGACGTGTGAGAAATTCTCGGGTCCACTGCTCCCCTTTTGCGTTCCAGAGCTGCAGCACCCATAAGTTCGGGCGGTTGATGAGCGCGAGGTTGCCGCCTTTCCATCTCGGCCGGGTAAAAAGATCCTCCCATTTCCGCGGAAGATCCTCGCGCTGCACCAATTTAGTATTGTAGGACATGCACCAGTTCAGCCGATACGTTCCCGCCCAAAGCCCGTCCGGGTCTTTCGTTCCCGCCGGCAGCGCCTTGACCGTTGGAATACTGCGCAGGTCTTCCAGCGCTTTCGCCTCTTTGAACATATAGAAGGTTCCGCCGACACCCTCGATAACGTCCGCCAGGATCCGGCCGCTCTTATATGCGACCAGAGTCTTGACCGTTCGATCCTCGCGGCTTGCCTCGGTCGAAGTCAACTGGATCGTGGGGTAGCGTTCGCTAAAGACGCCGAATAGGATTTTGGTTTCCTTGGGCTCCAGGGTCGAAAGAAATCGCACCGGCCCTTCGCTTTTGGCTTTTTCCAGCCACTCCGGCGGCACCTGAAGCTCCTTCTCGACGTTCGCCAGTATGGACGGAGGGAGTTTCAGTTTCTTGAGCATTTCGTCGGCTGACCTGGTCAACTGGGCGGAGAATGCCTCTTGGACCAGGAGGCCGGAAAGGACCAGTCCCATGAAGGCCCGAAGAGCGGTTCTTTTACGCATAAATCCCTCCTTGGGATTGCTGGGGTGGTATTTATCCGAGGACGGAAGACTCTCCAAATTTTTGAAGGTAGGAGACGACTTCCTGGGAAGGAACCACGTCGGCGTACTTTTGGCCCAAGACCGCCAGGGTGACTTCATGCCAGAGCGGTTCCCGGTCGAAAACGCACTCTTGGGGAATAATAATGTGGTAGTTGTAAGAAGAGGCCTCGGCGGCCGTGGTCCGGACACAGCCACTCGTAGAGGTGCCGGTCAAAATCAGCGTGTCGATTCGGTGAAAAATGAGATAGCTGATCAACGGAGTGCCGAAAAAGGCGCTCGCCCTGAACTTATCGATGACCAGATCGTCCTCCGTCGGTGCCAGCTCGTCCACGATCGTCCCCATCCGAGAATTTTCCACACTCGCCTCCGAGTGGGTATGCTTCCT
>ORMF012066180.1_pt1 | contig 23624 bp, 19 predicted proteins | sample 1779871 | NCBI WGS metagenome assembly ORMF01 (sample SAMEA104232316, study PRJEB22302) | groundwater metagenome | biome: forest; feature: aquifer; material: groundwater | place: USA | collected 2011-08-07 | depth 5.4 m | reverse complement strand
GGAGTCGAGGACGGCCGTCTCGTTCTGCCTGACCTTGCGGTCCAAACGACACCTCGACGCGGCTAAGTAGCGTCCACTAAGTTTCCCGGGATACACCAACCAGCTCGACTTGGAGTCGCGCGCGTAAGGGCGCGGTGGATCACGCCCGTAAGGGCGTGCCACCGCAGGATCCCGCCCTTACGGGCATGATCCACCGCGCCCTCACGGGCGCGACTCCAGCGATCGTGCATTCCGGTATCCCGTGGAACTTAGTGCGTCCTACTTAGTCCGACGGAACGGGCTGGGAGGCGGGTCGGGATCGAATCAGCCCCTCGGTGAGGGCGAAGCGGACGAGGGCGGCCGCGCTGGACGTGCCGGACCTCTTCATGAGCCTGGAGCGGACCGCCTCGACCCCCTTCACGCTGATCCGGAGGAGCGTGGCGATCTCCTTGCTGGGCCGGCCGTCGCAAAGGTGGCGGAGGACCGCCCTCTCGCGCGCGGAGAGGACCGGCATCCTCTGCTCCTTCGCTGCGAGGTCCGCCACGATGCGGGCGGCGCACGGCGAGAAGAACGCCTGGTCTCCCGCGACCGCGCGGATGGCCCGGACATAGTCGTCCTTGGAGGCGCAGCACCCGAGGTACCCGGCCGCGCCGACCTCAAGCGAACGGGCGACCCAGCCCATGGGCACGCCGTGGGCAAAGAAGAGGATCCGGGCCCGCGGACGGACGCGCTGGATCGACGCCGCCAGGTCAAAGGGGTCCAGATCGGTCGAGCCCGCGTCGAGGAGGATCACCGTCCACGGCCGCTTCCGCGCCGCTTCCAGGGCGTCCTTCCCCCACCGGCAGTACCGGACCGGCGCGAAATCGCCCTCGGAGCCCAGGGCGCCCGTGAGAAGTTGCCCCAGGACCACGTGGTGCGTGGAGACGAGAATGGACACAGTCACGGCGTCGTCGGTCCTACGGGCGGGGCACCGGTAGCTTAAGCCCGCCGGGGTGGAGGGGCAACCAGTGAATACCCTATCTTCCTGGTGGGGGGATTCTTGCGCCGTGCGTCGTGCGGGCTACTCGAGGTGCTTCCTTGCCCGCTTCTGGAAGTTGTCGACCATGTTTCCGAGCACGGCGGTGACGTAGAAGGCGTTCGCGCAGAAGATGATGAACCCGAAGATCGGGACGCCCAGGACGACGGCGAGGAACCCTCCGGCCCCGGACTCTGTGAGCCTGGAGATTTCGTCGCGCTGGGTAAAGAACATCATCCAGAGGAGCGGAATCGGGTCGATGGGGACCAGGATGAAGCACCACGGGGCGAGCACGGCGATAAACACGGCGCTGTTCGCCAGGATCGAGAGCATCACGGCCTTCACGGTGTTCGTGGCGTACAGGCTGACGTAGAGGGCGTGGGCGATGTTGCAGGCGAGGATCGCCGGGGTGAAGACGATCACGGCGAGCGCGAGGATCCAGGGGAACTTGCCGGCCGCCGCGGCAAGCAGGACGTGCGCCGCGAGCGGCACGAGGAACAGCATGCACCCCCAGAAGAGGCCGAGGAACTTCCCGTTCACGTAGCTCTGCGGGAACATCGGCGTCGTCAGCAGGACGTCGAGCGCGTGCGACTCGCGCTCCGCCGCGATCGTCCCCGCCCCAAGCACGGTCGAGATCATGACGAGGAAGCCGATTTGCACGAATACGTACGTCTCGTGGAACCCAGACGAGGTCGCGACCATCCCCGCGGCCGACGGCTTCGGGACCGTGGTCAGCTCCTTCCAGAAGACGACGTCCCCGACCAGGAGCAGGAACGCGTACCCGAGCATCATGATGAAGAGGTAGCGGAACTTCGCCAGCGGCTTCGCGTTCAGCTCCCGCCACGTGAACGGGTTGAGGTACTTCCTCCCCTCGCTCTGGAAAAAGATCCCCTTCTTCGGGAGGAGGGACTCGATGAACGGGTCCATCTTCTCGAAGAGGGTCCGGAGCATCCCGCCGAGGTCCGCCTCCGCGAAACGCTGGAGGCACGAGACGGCCAGGAAGACGAAGATGACCGCGATCGTGGCTGCGAAGAGGAGCGGGATGGACGCGATGCGGATGGCCTCGGAGGAGGACACGATCGTCTTGGGGTCGAGGAGCTTCTCGAGCGTGTACACGGGGCTCAGGTAGAGGAGGCTCCCGAACCGCGGGAAGGCCTGCGGGAAGTAGAGGTAGGCGCCCGTCGCCGCGTAGCTCAGGATGATCGCGCTGCCGCCGTTCCGCAGGAGGACCGAGAAGAGCATCCCGGCCGAGGCCGCGAAGAGCGAGACGGCCGCCATGACGAGGTAGACCTGCACGTACTCCGCCGTCGAGGCCCCGCCGAACAGGAGATAGACGAGGACGAGCGGCAGGCTCGCGAGGAGCGCGGTCGCGAGGTCGACGAGACGCGGGAGGAGCTTCCCCACGACGATGTCGGAGGACTTCATGCCCGAGAGAAAGAGGATGCCGAGCGTGCCCTGGGCCTTTTCGCTGGTGATGGCGTTCGCCGTGAGGGCGGGGGAGAGGGCCGCGGCGAGGAAGAACTGCAGGTAGGACAGGTAGACGAAGATCTCGCGGCCCGTCGCGCCGGAGGCCTTCTCGCCGCCCGATGCGAAGACGATGAACCCGGCGCCGTAGAGCGCGAGGACGTAGGCGCTCCGCAGGAGGGCCGCGCGCCGCGTGGGCGCGCGCTCCTGGACCTCCTTCAGGACCATCGCGCTGAGGGCCATCTACGATACGATCCCGCTGGTGATCTGCAGGAAGACGTCCTCGAGGTCCACCTCTTCTCGGGCCATCTCGAGGATCGGGAACTTCTCCGCGACGAGCTTCTCGGCTGCGACGCACGGGCCGTCGGGCCCCGGATGGAACTTCACCTTGAGCGTCTGGTCGGAGACGAGGACCTGCGCCACGCGCGGGTCCTCCTCGAGGATCTTCTTCGCCCGCTCGAGGTCCCCATCGGTGCGCACGCGCCACACGGCGTTCTTCGCGACGCGCTCGACCGCCTCGCGTACGCTGCCGCTGTAGAGGAGCTTCCCCTTCTCGAGGACCCCGATCGCGTTCGAGACCTTCCCCAGCTCCGCGAGGATGTGGCTGGAGATGAGGACCGTCTTGCCGTTCTGCTGGAGCACGCGGAGGAGCTGGAGCATCTCGATCCGCGCGCCGGGGTCGAGGCCGCTCGCCGGCTCGTCGAGGAAGAGGACCTCGGGGTCGTGGAGGAGCACGCGCCCGAGCTCGAGGCGCTGCTGCTGCCCCTTGGAGAGCGTGCGGATCTGGGAGTGGAGGAGGTCGCGCAGGCCGCAGACCTCGACGACGTATCCGATCGTCCGGCGCCTCGTCTCCTCGGGGAGGTGGTAGAGGACCGCGAAGAACTCGAGGTAGTCGGAGACCATGACGTCGGCGTAGACGCCGGTCTGGTCGGGCATGTACCCGATCTTCCAGGCGATCGCGCGCCCCTTCGACTCCACGCTGTGCCCGCAGACGTAGGCCGTGCCGCGCGTGGGGCGGCAGAGCGTCGCGAGGATCTTGATGAGCGTCGTCTTCCCGGCGCCGTTCGGGCCGATCAGGCCGTAGATGTCTCCCCGCTTGATGTCGACCGAGACGTCGGAGAGGGCCACCGTGCTTCCGTAGACCTTCGTGAGGTTCACGGTGCGGATGACCGTGTGCCGGTCCTGGACCCCGACGAGGTAGACCTGCTCAGCGTCCACCGGGCACCTCCAGGCGGACGGCGTACATCGTCAACTTCTCCCCCTCGGGTTCGCGCCCCGCGAACTGGACCTGCGATACGTCTTCCCTGCGCCAGCCGAGCAGGACCACCTCGGGAGAGAACGGGTGGACGAGCGGTTGGACCGAGAGGCGCGCGCTGTCGAACTCCACGTTCGCAAGGGGATTCATGTACCCAACGGTGCCGTCCACCTTGTAGGGCATGTGGCAGGGTGGGAGGAGGGCGTAGAACGAGTAGGCCTTCCACAGGTTCCTGACCTGTTCTCGGCCCAAGTCGAACCCCTCGCCGGTCGTCTTCGAGAGCTTGTTCGACTCGTCCGTATGATCGGTCAGGAGCTGGTTGTTGTTGGTCAGCGTCGCGAAGAAATCAGGGCCGGGATACGTCCCGGTGTTGATATTGATGTCGGTCTGCCCCTTCGCCGGAATGTTGAAGGGGCCGTGTACGTAGATGCGCGTGTACAGGTAGCAGTTCTGGAGCGGCGCGCCGGCCGTGTTCTCGATGGTGCCCTGCAGCCTCCAGTTCGACGCGCCTCCAGTCCACTGGAGGTGGCTGACGATCCCCGTGTCGACGTCCCCTTTCCACTCGCAGACGAACGTCTCGGGGATCCAGGGGCGGACGGACATCGAGACCTGGTGCGTGGCCCCCTCGACCACCTGGATCTCGCTCGTGCGCACCCCGGTCTCCCCGCGCGGGAGGACGGAGAAGACCGCCCCGTCGCGCTGCGAGGTGATCTGGAACCCCCCCTCGGACGGGCTGATGAACGAGAGGAACGTCGTTCCCCTGGCCCCTTTCCCGTCCTGGGTCCCGTACACGAGCGTCAAGCGCATCGAGCCCAGGTCGCGGTCCTTCATCGCCGCGTTCAGGAGGAAGGCGAGCACGGCGAACCCCGCCACGACCGCGGGGAAGGTGAGCGCGCGCGTGAAGACGCTGCGGTAGCGACGCTGGATCCAGAAGACGCCTGGCCCGACGAGGACCGCATAGATGAACGCGAAGAGCGTCACCGTGCCGATAGGCGACGTCGGTGTCTGGGACGGCTCCAGGAGGACCGGGAGGAAGGCCTCGGTGGGCATGCGGTCCTTGAATTCGCCCGGAATCGACTGCTGCCCGATGAGGTTGTGGCCCCAGAAGGGCCCCGATTTCTTGTTCGACCAGGCGAGCACCCGGGGGTGGAACGGGAGGAACTCGACGACCCCGCAGCCGCGGACCTCCCGGATCCACAGGGGCACCTTGCCGTCACTGGTCGACTCGGGGGCATAGGCCCTCGGATGGAGGCTCACCTTCAGTACGGATGGGATCACCTTGTCCGCCAGGCCCAGGAAGCCAGAGAGGGGTTTGGCTTCCGTCCCCCCGACGATGCCGCACGGCAGGAGCTGCGCGAGGTACGGGTCGACGCCGTTCGGCGTCCAGGTCGGCTCGCCAACGACGATCACGCGGCCGCCGCACTCGATCCACTGGAGGAGCGCCTTCGACTGCGATGGCGTCATCGAGGAGACCTCTGGGGCGTCGACCACGAGGAGATCCAGGGCGTCGTACCCCTTCCAGTGATCGGGCAGCTCGTCGGTCCCGAGCGTGGGGTGGTTCACGAAGCCGGCGAGCCCGAGGTCCTGCACGTTTGGCCGCGCCGACCAGACGGCGGCGAGGTAGTACGGGTCGCGGCTGCCGCCCAGGAACGGGATCGGCTTGAGCTTCTGCTCCCCGGCGGTCTTGTCCACCCACGAGACGTTGACCTCCGTCTGGAGGTCGCGCATGCGGAAGTAGATGGTGACGCGCGCCCGCTTCTTGGGGGGCAGGTCGACCTTGCGCGTGTACACGAACGGGTCGTCGGGGAGCTGGACGCGGACCTCGCCCGAGGTCTCCTCGGCGTCGTTGGTGAGCTGGATGGAGAGGAAGCCCCATCGATGCGAGCGGACCAGCCCGTGGAGGCCGGGCGTGACCTCGATCTTCACCTCGGCGAATACGACGAGGGGCAGCAGCACGATCGCGGCGACGCGCAGCGGCATCTAGAACCTCTCGAGGGTGTCGAACAGGACCATCGGCCTTCCCACGGGGCGTTTCTGGGCGTCGAAGACGACGAGGACGGCCTCGCGCGGGACGCGGGCGATCTGGAGGCATCCCTGTTCGTCGGAGGTCCCTCGGGCCACGTCCTCCCAGCCGGCGAGGCCGACGCAGCGGACCGAGAGGTGCTGCTTCGGCGGGAGGCCATCGATGGAGAGGGCGATGTCCTTTGCGGGGAGGGCCTGGAGCGACCGGGCGCCTCCCTCGGGGCGCAAGACGAACGGGGGGCCTGCGAGGTCTTGGATCAGGCGGTCTTCCTTCCATTGGAAGCTGGTGACGAAGTAGAGGACGTTCTCGGCGCCGACGTCGCGGAAGGTGACCTCCCCGGTGGGCCCGGCGCGGCCCGCGCAGACCTCCTGGAGGCCGCCGTTGTTGAACACGGCGAGGCCGTAGAGGCGGCCCGCGACGAGGCCCGCTTTCGTCACGTCGGCGACGCGGGTGTAGTCGCGGGTGACATCGACCATCGGGAGGCATCGCAGGTACCAGTCGAGGAGCGGCGGGATCGACTCGCCCTCGCGCGGCTCGACGGCGCGCGCGACGGCGCCGCGCTCCTCGCCGGGGACGACCTTGTAGACCTTGGCGTGGGGCCCTCCGTGCTGGATGTGGAAGTAGGCGTCCACGCAGGGCCCGCCTGCGCCGCCGTCGACGTCGTACCATGTCTTCGCGCTCGGGTCGTAGATCGCGGTCCAGTAGTGGTTGCTGTCGCCCCGGGGCCACCAGATGGTGCGGACGCCGGTGGCGGCGATGCCAAACGTCCGGCAGAGGGCGACGAGGGCGTTCGTGAGGTCGGTGCAGCGGCCGGTCTTCTGGTCGATCGCCACGGACGGCGGCAGGTCGGGCATCCCGCGGGGGGCGTACTTCATGCGGGAGGCGAGCCACTCGGTGTTGAGGAAGTGGACGAGGCGGCGGAAGACGGGCGGCTTGTCCTGCGCCGCGGCGTACTCCTCCGAGAAGCGTTCGACGGCGGCGACGAGGTCGGCCTGGGAGAGGAAGTAGGCGCGCCAGTCCTCGCAGGCCTCGGTGGTCATGCGGTACGGGAGGACGAAGCGGAGGAAGGTGTCGCTATCGACCTCTCGGGCCCAGGGCCAGCGTTTCCAGGCCTCGAAGGCCTTGGAGACGTGGGAGCGGAGGAGGGAGGCGCTCAGCGTCTCGGCGTCGGGCTGCTTGGTGAGGGTGGCTTCGACCTCTCCGACGGTCCCGCGGTACGGGGCGCGCGCGACGAGCCACGCGGCGGCCTTGCGCTCGTCGCCCTGGGACTCCGCGATGGCGCGCTCCAACTCGGCGCGGTTGCCTCCGGCGGCCTCCAGGGCCGCGGAGACCTCTGGGACCATGGGGGTTGGCACGAGGTCGACGGCGGAAAGCGCCCCGTTGACGCCGTTGGTATGGGGCTCGGCCCCCTCGCGGCAGGAGGTGACAAGGGCCAGGGAGCAGATGAAAAGGAGGGTTCGACGGTACACGTGCGGTGCGTGAAGAGACGACCGAGTTCTAGCACGCACTTCCCCGGGCGTGCAAGAGGAGATCAGTGTGCGCTGGAGGCGCGCCCGTGTGTGCTGGAGTCGCGCCCGTAAGGGCGCGGGGGTGTGACGCCCGTAAGGGCGTCACTCCCCCACCCCGGAGAGGTCTCCCACGAAACGGAAGGCGCCGTCGACGAAGACGAAATAGGCGACCCTGGTGCCGCTCTGGAACTCGCCAGGCGTGTTGAGGTCGATCACCAGCAGGTCGAGAGACATCCCCATCGCTCCGTAGACCGCTGCGGTGTGCGGGTCCTCGTCCGGCATGACGGTATAGACCCACGGGTCGGTTCGTCCGGCCTCGATGGCGGCAGACAGGGTCGCCACGAGCGCCTCGACGGTCTTTTCGGCGTCGTACGCGGCGCTGGCCTTCGCCCCATTGACGACCCCGAAGGCGTCCTCGAACCAACGTGGGGCCTCGGGCAGGACGAGCGACTCCAGTGCCTGGGCGGCGGCGGCTCGGTCCTTTTCCTGGAGCGCGGCGATCGCCTTCTTGAACGTCACCTGGAGGACCTGGGGATCGGCCCACGCCTGGGGCTGCGCTCCCTCCCCCTGGATCTTCCTGGCCTCCTCATCGAGGGCGGCCATGGCCTCCTCGCGCGTCGCGTACTTGCCGTCGGCGACCTCCGCGCGGACGCGGGCGGCGGCCTCGAGGAGCCGTCCCATGCGTTCCTGCTCCGCCTGCATCGCCTGGACGTCGTCGAAGAAGCCCTTGGGGGTGACGGCCCACGTTCCGTCCTGGAGTTCGGCGTCCCACTCCTCCTCTTTGTCGTCGGTCTTGCCTGGGTCGAGCCGATCCGTACGGGTGATCTTCAGCGTGAGGTGGAGCAGCGCGCCCTCCTCGACGCGTTTGGCGATGGAGATGCCGGCGATTTGCCGGAAGGTGGCGGCGAGCTGTTCGACGATGCCGGCCCGGCGCCGCACCTGGGGGTCGGCGCCGAAGCGGTCGTCCAGGGCCTTCTCCCAGGCGGCCTCCTCGTCGTCCTGGGCCTGCATGGTGGCAACGAGCCGACGGAACGAGTCGCCGCCCTTCGCTCCGAACGCCTTGGCGAGGGCCTCGAGGTCCCCTGCGCTACAGGCGGCCTCGAGCCGTGCGACGGCCTCCTCGACGGAGTCGGCCAGGAGGGGTGCCGACCCGATCAGCAGGACGGCCAGCAGAGTGGCGGGGGTTCTCATGGCATGTACGGCCTCGAAGGGACCGCGGTTTCTAGCACCCTCCAAGCCGCCTGCGCAACAAGTGGAGTTCACGCATGCGTGCCCAATCGGCGAATTCGTTGGACTCCCGACGGCCCCCGGCTAGAATGATGCTCCAAACGGACGCGGGGTGGAGCAGCCTGGTAGCTCGTCGGGCTCATAACCCGGAGGTCGTGGGTTCAAATCCCACCCCCGCTATTTCCGCAAGGAAAGAGGACGCAGCGCAGTACGGCGTTGCGTCCTCTTTTCGTTTAACGCCCGGACGAGCACTGTCACAGGATTGTCACAGTGACCGAAGGGTCGGGACGCAGCGCCAGGAAGGATGTGCTGCGTCATGCCCGGACAGGAAAGCGTCACCCTCTACCGCCGTGGCCGCCTGTGGTGGATCTGGTTCTACCGCGACGGGAAGCGCGTCTACCAGACCACCGGCACGAACAACCTGAAGATCGCCGAGGAGACGAAGCGCCGCATCGAGCGCGAGCTGTTCGACGGCACGGAGGGGCTGGAGCACACCATCGTCCGCGCCCTCCGGGATCCCCGGCGCCGTGAGGGCATCCTCGCCGCGCTTGCCGTGCCCCCGGAGAAGGACGTGCAGGCGGCTCTGGAGGAGTACCTCAACTACGCGACGACGTACAAGATGCCGCAGACGATCTACAGCGATAGGCTGCGGCTCGCGGCCTTCTTCTCGAATGCGGGCGTGAAGTCGCTCGCCGAGGTCACTACCAGACAGGTCGAGACGTTCTTCGCGATGAAGAAGAATGGCGACGGGGTCACCGACACGACCGTCCTTCGCTACCGTGAGGCCCTCCACGCCATGTTCGTGTGGGCCGTTGATGTCGGCTACTGCTTGACGAATCCGGTCTCGAAGACTCACCGTCCGAAGCTACCCGATCTCGATCCGCGCTTCCTCACAATCAAGCAGATCGAGACCTGCTTGAAGGTCGTCGAGGGCGATCCCATCGAGGCCATCGTCGAGACCGCGATCTACGCCGGACCCCGTCGTGAGGAGCTGTGCTGGATGACGGTCGACGACATCGACCTGGACGGGCGGCTGATCCATGTCCGACGGAAGATTGTCGACGGCGTCGAGTGGATGCCCAAGACGAAGCGGAACCGGAAGATCCCGATCTCCACGTCGCTCTATCCGCACCTCACGCGCCAGCGGCTGCGGTGCGGGGATGGCCCGTGGTTCTTCCCCTCTCCCGAGGGTTGCCGCTGGGATCCTGACAACCTCGGACACCGCCTCCATTTCCTCATGCAGGGCGCCGGGCTCCCCTGGACGTTTCTCGATTTCCGGCATACGTTCGGCTCCCACCTGATTCAGAAGGGGGTGAGCGCCGAGAAGATCGCTAAGTTCATGGGGAATTCGGCGGCGGTCGTCCGTCGCCACTACGCGAGACTGATCCCGGAGGAACTCCACGCCGATGTCGAGTTCGGCGCGTGCGTGCCTACCCGGCAGAATCTTGACATGAGTGGCTCGAAATAGTAGAAGGTGGCCATCGCGAGGCTTGCGCAACACCAGCTTGTTCGTGCTGGTAGCGTGAGGTGTCAACCGTGTGAACCCCCTGCCTCGCAGTACTTTCCCCGGCTCGGATATCACTTTCCGTGCTGTGGGCGAGCCGGAGTACTGCGATGGCGAATGCGCACTCCTCTCCCACATTCATCTCTCTTCGTGATCTCGCTCTCGATCTTGGTTTGAGCCGCAAGACTGTCCGGCGACTTCTCCACGGCGCCGGCGTCAAGGCGTTCGTCCTCTCCCCTGCGCGAAACGGCAGCGTCCGCTACCGTCGCCACGAGATCGACTCGTGGCTCCGTCAGCAGCGCGAGCAATAGTCCGGATTCCCGAGACGGGGGCGGACTAATCGCTGCGCTGCGTCCAGTCCGCTCCCGCCTCCTCATTCTAGGAGGCGTAGATGCGTTACCCCCCCACCGACGACCGTGCGACGTGCTGGCAGGGAGCCGCCCTCGTCGCCGCCCTGGCGGTGCTCGCGCGCATCATCTGGGACGAGGCGCGGCGCGTCGGGACGATCCCGCCGGAGCACGAGTGGGAGCCCGACCTCATCCTCTACAGCATCGACGACCTCCGCGAGACCCTCTACCAGGTCGTCCACGCCGCGTGGATCGAGGGCACTGCGTGGGATGACGACGGCCCCGTCGAGGATCTGCGCGCCGACGAGATCCTGCGCGAGGCCCTCGCCCCATACGAGGACGTGCTGGAGCGCATGGGCTGGCTGCAGCGGAGATCCTGCTGATGCCTGCGACGGTCGCCTATCGTCCCGACCCCGCCTCCGCGGTCGCGATCTTCCGCGAGCGGTTCCTCGTGCGCACCGACTTCGTCTGCGGTCGCGCGCCTTGGGGCAAGCCGTGCCCAGTCTCTCCGGCGAGCGCAGAGGAGCTGGACGCGCTTCTTTTCGTGCACGTTGGAGGGCGTCGTTCGCCGAAGGCGACGGCGCGCTTCACATGGCACGACTCGACGACGCACCAGAAGAAGTTGAAGATCTTCGTCGGCCGTCATCGGATTGGCTCGTACTGCCCCTCTCCGTCGGGGCTCGCCGGATGGACCTGCCTCGACTTCGATGGCGCGGGACACGCGAAGGCCCTCGTCGACCCGCTGGCGGCCGCGCTCGCCGCGTACAAGGCCGCCGTCCGGCGCGGGCTCCCGTGCTACCTGGAGCAGTCGGGGAGCGGCAAGGGGTGGCACGTCTGGATCTTCTTTGACTCGCAGGTGCCCGCCGCGACGGCGCGCGCCCTCGGGCTCGCCATCGCGCCCCACGATGCCCCGCTCGTCGGCGGAGGCGTGGCCGAACCGGTCCAGGGCCACGGCATCGAGGCTTTCCCGAAGTCGAGCCAATTGAAGCAGGGAGGTGTTGGCCACCCGGTCTGGTTGCCCTGGCACCACGGTGCGCATGGCGCCGCGAATCTCTTCCACAGGATCACAAAGCGGGGGCGCGTGACGCCCTACCTGCCGGACGACTTCACGACGGTCGGGCCCGACCAGTTGGACATGGCCCTGTCGGCCCTCGGCGTCGATCCGGCGGATCCCATGCCCGGACGTCGCGCGCCCTCTCACGCACAGAACCACGCCTCTCGGGTCGCGCCGGCGGCGATGTCCCTGGAGGCCCACCGGACTGAGGACCTTCGCGAAGTCCGGCGCCGCTCGCGCAGCGGGACCACGCGGAATGATGGTAGGTCGTCGAGGCGCGGCGTCCTCTACTACGCGTTCGACGGGAGGGGCTGGATCGTCCGCGAGGTGCACCCAGGCAAATGGGCCGTGCGCTGCCCGTGGGCCGCGTCCCACACGAGTCCGCGCGCTCAGTCGGCGGTCCTGTTTGGCCCCGACACGGGACAGGAGATGGGCCACTTCGCATGCGCGCACGCCCACTGCGCCGACCGTGGCCTTCATGAGCTGCTCGCGGTGTTCGGCGACGAGGAACTGGAATGCGCCCGTGCCCTCGCGGGGGTCGTGCCCTCGAATGGGGCGTGCTTCCGATGAGCGGACCGTGCGGGGGTGAACAGCCGGGGGACCCGCGCGACATTCGGGTGCGCCGCGCGATGAACAAGGTGGTCAAGGAGATGCTCCTCGAACTGCGTCTGGAGGTCGGCGGCGCCTACCCGATCAAGCAGTTCATGATCGTGAGCAGGGTTCTGAGGGCGAGCAGGACGTTGAAGGCGGCGGAGAAGCTGGTGCTGGAGGCGATCCTCGATCACGTCTGGGACAGCGGCGAAGGAGGGGCGTTCCCGGGGTTGAGGCGCCTGGCGCTCGTCACTGGGCTCTCCCGCAACTGCGTCATTGAGGCGGCGAAGAAGCTGGCCGGGAAGCGCCGCGTCCTACGGAAGGAGGAAGGCCCGAACGGCTGCACGGAGTACTTCATCCGCCCGCTCCGCGAGTGGAGGGTCGACAGCGTGCGGAAGGCACGCAAGCAGGCGATGGCGAAAAGCCCGCCCTCCGAGGGGGACCCCGCGCCGGACCGGTCCTCGCCGGCACCCCGCAAGGGGGAGTGCAAGAATCGCACTACCCCAGTCCAGGATCCGGTCTCCCCCGTCCAGAATCCGGCTCAACCCCGTACGGAATCTGACCCCAAAGGAGAAGTTAACCGGACTGAGCCGGAGGATGGAGACCGAACGGACCGCGACCCTACGAAAGAAACCGCCGCACGCGAGTCGTGCCCCGCGCGTGATGATGTCGTGTCCCCCGTCGGGTCAGCGTCCCGCAATCCCGTCGCGCTGGCCGCGGCGCTCGCGCAGACGTTCCGGTCGCGCTTCGCCGACAGGTTCCCGAACCTGCCGGTCCCCGCGGCCGAGGAGGCGCTGATGATCCGCATGAGGGCGAACGTGCGCAGGCTCGTGGATGGCGGCCAAGCGGTCGAGCCGCTGCTGCAGGGCGTGGAAAACCTGTTCGCGTGGTGGGGGCCGGGTCTGAGGCAGTCGCTGGCCTGGCGGGACGAGGCGCCGAACCTCTCGATCCTCGCGAACCCCCGTTACTGCGACCGCGTCTACGCCCTCGGGCTCCGCACCGAGCCCGCACCGGCGGACGGGCGGGGGGACGGCGAGGCGCGCCCGGCCAAGGATCGCACGGAGGTCATGGACGTGGACGCGACCACGGACCCTGCGCTGAGTCCCAACGAGTGGAGGGCGGAGGACGCTGCCGCCCACTTCCGTCGGAGGTTCCGCGAGGAGTTCCCCAACGTCCTCCCCCCGGCGGCCTCCGTCGGTGTGCTGCGGGCGATCCAGTCCAAGCTCGACTACCTCGCGCGCGAACGAGTCCCGCTCTCGCGAATGAAGGCGCTGATCGACTACCTGTTCGCCGGCTGGGAGGCAGACTTCATCCGCGAGAAGCTCAAGGTGGATGCCGAGTGCCCGACCCTCTGGCTCCTCGGCTCCGACTACTTCGGGGCCCTGCTGGAGCAATTGCGAGCGGCGGAGGCGTGTGGGTATCCAGGGGAGGATGCGAGCTAGACCGTCGTGAGGTGAGTGAGGTGGCGGAGAGACAGGCGCCTGGGCCCGCGCGGCGGGGAAGGCGAGATCAGCGTATGAGGTTGAGAGCGGCGGGGAGGGGCCGCGAGGACCATGTGAGACAGTTGGACTAGTCGGCAGATTCTATGGAGGACCGAACGATGACGGAGACCGAGGGCAGGGAGAAGGCCGAAGTGCACCGCGCCGTCGAGAAGATGGACCCCGTGGCGCCCGACATGGAGGGGGAGAGGATCGTGCACGTCCCGCGCCTCGGGGCGGTCGGGCTCCAGGTCCTGTGGGAGGACGATGACGCTCCGGAGGACGCGGAGGAGACGCTGAACTCGTGGCCCGAGGAGGCCAGGAGGCTGCACCATTCGGGGAACGGCTCGTACGAGATGTGCTCCGTCTGGGCGATGTGCGGCCAGCTGACGGCGCAGGCGGACATCGGCTTGGTCCAGGTCGCCGAGTCCGGCGGCGACGACAAGGAGGGGATCGAGCGCGCCCTCGCCGCGGAGGCGATCACCAGCCTGCTGCGCCAGGCCGAGGCGCGCGGAAGGGAGGCGCAGGCGACGCTATAGGGCGTGCCCCGCGGCGGGCGGGGACGTCGGCGCGGCGACCGTCGGACTCGGTCATGCAACTGAGCCGGATCCGCCGACCGACTCAAGTACCGATTCACGGCGTCCGCCGCGCACCCTCGGCCTGCGGAGGCGGCTCGGCACCGCGGGGAGAGGGAGGGGACAGCGGGCGCGACCGAGGAGGCGAACTGGAACTGGAGTGTCAGCAACAAGGGCTTCCAACGCAAGGAGAGAGTCAATGGCCAAGACGAAGATCGTGGAGAAGTCCGGCTTCAAACTGCCGGAGATCACGTGGTCGGAGTCCGACGGGGGCAATCGTAACCTGAGGACGGGCACCACAATCCTCGACGGCATCCCCGTCACGATTCAGGTCGAGTGGTGCCCCGATCGGTCTGACTACGTTCCGTCGATGGAGCACCAGGAGGGGCTCCGGGGTGTCGACGTCCTGGCGCGCGCGGGCGTCCTGTCCGGCGCGTACGACGACGCCGGCATCGCCGACGAGAAGGCCGAGAGGCGGAAGCATGAGGAGCGTGGCATCAAGGCCGCGCTCGCGACGCTGACGGAGGAGATCAAGGCGCACCCGTCGCTCGCGCGGACTCCCGTGGAGCGGGAAGACGATACCGCAGTGCGCATCGCCTACGAGACCCAGATCCTGGAGAAGCACCCCGACGACATCTGCGCGCGCGCGAGGCGCGGTGAGCAGTACCTGCGCCAGGCCAAGGCGCAGGAGGCGAGCGGGGAGGACCCGCGCGACAGCTTCAGGATGGCGGCACTCGACCTCGGCGAGCTGGTCACCGAAGGGCACAAGTGCCGCGAGTGCGGCAATCCGGTGCGGCCCGGGGAGTGCTCCAGGTGCTACAGCACGGAGGGCAGTCGGCTCTACGGGGAGCATCATTGGTGCGCCGGGGATCTGCAGATGATGGCGCAGCAGGAGGGGATGACCCTGACCAGGCGGGAGGCCGATGAGATCCTCCGCGACAACGAGGGGTGCCTGGAGCAGAACCTCGACGACTCGGACTGGGAGATCCTCAGCGACATGCTCCCCGACAGCGAGCGCGACGAGCCGTGAGGCGTCGGCGGCGCAGGTAGGCGCATCAGCACGGGAGGGGGCGGCGCGCCCCGCGTGGCGGGCGAAGGCGGGGTGGAAGCGATACTGTCGGCGCGGCGGCGCGTGGCCGCCTGCGCGTGATTCGGTGGTCGCATGCTGGAGGGAGCAGACATGACGGAGATGGAACCTGGCTCAGATGCCCAGACCGAGACAGACGACGAGGCGGATGTCCGTCGCGCCGTCGAGGGCCTGCGCCCCGGCTGGCCGGACTGGGAGTGCGTGAGGATCGTCAAGACGACCCGCATCGGATCGATCGCGCTCAGGATCGTATGGGAGGAGGATTACCCGCCCCCGAGCGACGACATCGTGAGGGGCTGGCCCGAGGAGGCCCGCGCCGTGCACGAGTCGGGCGAGTGCGCATACATGAGGTGCGTCGTCCATGCGCTCTGCGGCCACCTGTTCGGGCGCCACGAGGAGGGGCAGATCCAGGTCGCCGAGGGCGGCGGAGACGACACCGTGAGGATCGAGAGGGAGGTGGCCGAACAGGCCATCCTGAGTCTGATGACCGGTGAGGACGAGGACTAGGCACCGAGCGGAACGGGATGGGATCGGTGCGCCGCCGCCCCACCCGTCCCCCCTCCGCGCCATCGGCGAGCGCCGCGGTGACCGGCGGACCCGGGCATGCAACTGAGCCGGACCCGCCGATGGACTCGACCTGCTTCGTGAGGCGGCCTCGGAGAGGAGGCAAGAAGACCGTAGAGCCGGCGGCGCTGTCGCCGTGTCCGCGAGGGAGCGGGGGGACGGCGTGACCGCGGCGGGCAGGAACGGGTGGCATCGGAATCGTCGAGGCGGCGGGGAGGGGCCGCGCGGGGACAGGGGGTGATGGCAGCGAGTGTGTTTGCCCAGTTCTTATGGCTCATGTAGGTGATCACATGAACACGAATCCCGAGGACAAGGCCGAGGCCGCGTCGATGACGCCCACGCAGCCGCGGCAGCTCTGGCTGATCGACCCCCTGATGGAGGTCGAGAAGCGGAGGGTCGCCGTGGCGGAGCACCCCGAGGATGCTCACGCCCATCTCGCGCTGGCTGAGGCGTACAGCCTCCTCGCGCAGTACGAGGCTGAGTGCGGCGAGGACTGCCTCCCCAGCCTTGGCGCGGCGTTCGCCGAGCGCGACGAGGCCGCCAATCGTGGCTGGGACGGCGCACGCGCCCGCGCCGACGCCCTGCGCGCCTATGTGCGCGAGAGGCTCGCGGACCCGGAGGGTAGGCGGTCGATGACCTTCGAGACGCTCGTCGAAATCGTCGATGAGGCGTACAGCGAGGCGATCGACTGGCCTGCCGGCCTGGTCAGCTACCACCTCCGGAATCCCGATGGCCGTGGCGGGGACACCATGGCGCACTTCATCCTCCGCGAACTCACCGAGACGTGCAATCCCGCGGCGTGCGGTCGCGGCCAGATCGACCGCGCTGTGCTGCTCTTGGAGGAGGCGGCTGACGACCTGTCCGGCACGCACTCGCTCCTCGCCTCTAGGCTCGGGGCTCTGGACCCCTCGCTGGGGACGACGTTCCTCGCAGTCATCGAGATGGCCGATGCGGCGTACAGCGAGGCGACCGGTCTCGGCCCGGGCCGGGTGCTCGACCACCTCCGGGGCGAGGGCACGGACCTGCTGGCCCTCGCCATCTACAGGGAGTTGCGCGAGGCGTGCGGCGACGAGGGGTGTGGTCCGGACGAGATCGAGCCTGCCCTGAGGCTCCTTGAGGCCATGGTCGAGGATCTGCGCGGCACGGCCAGCTGCCTGGAGGACATGTTGCACTAGGCCGCTGCAGGGGCATCGCAAGGACGGCGCGCGCCGCGGCAGCGGGGACGGGAGGGGCGAAGTCGAGGGCGGGAAGGGGCTGCACAAGGGCGTGGCGGGTCTTGGATCAGTGCATGTAGAGAGGAACTCACGATGGCCATCATCATCGACTTCTCCAGGGACAGGGCGCAGCATCTCATGCAGCGCATCGACGCTGGCGACCCCATCGAGGTGAGCACGCTCGACGACATGTTGACGCTCGCGGGCGTGTGCTTCAGCCTCGGCGTCGCGGGCTCCAAGAGGGAGGACAATCCCCATCAGATGGTGCACGAGGCCATCGACAGCATGGCCCGCGGCCTCCTTGATGGCGGGTGGAGGGGCTGGCTCGGCCCGGTCGTCGACTGGCGTGCCTGCCTCCGGATCCACGAAGCGATCGAGCGCGGGAAGCCCATCGTGCCGATCATGATGTTCAACGAAATGACTGCGCTGGCGGCATCCTGCATCCTCGCGGCGTCCGATCACACGCCGGAGCGGCGTCGTGAGGCGGCTCTCGCTGTCCGCGAGCGCGGGCTCGACGAGGCGCCGGGCTCCACGCTGCACCCGGATCTGCACATGGCCATCGAGTTCATCGGGGGCCTGATCGCCCGCGTGCTCACTGGGCAGTACGACCGGGAATACGAGCCGCGCGTCCGCGCCCTGCTCTGCGCGGATCGCAGTTCGAGGGCACGCCTCGTGGAGATCTCCGGGTTCCGGGCGGCCGTCGCCGACGGGCTCGCGGAGAGGCGTCTCGGGGTTGGGCAGGTGATGGCCGACAGACATGGGCCCTGCGTCACCTGCGACGCGGTGGCATCGGGCATGCCGAGGGAGCACGCCGAGGCGCGCGCCGAGGGGTGGGAGGCCGACATGATGGCGGAGTACGGCTGGTACAGCCACCTCGTTGAGGTGGAGCCGGTCTCGCCCACGGGCTTCAATGCGCACACGCACGGAGTCAGCGAGACGTGGGGCCACCCCGACCTGCAGGTCGTCGCGCGTCTCGGGGATCACGTCGCGCACGGCATTCTCGCCAGGGTGGTGGAGAAGATCAGGGGCGGCGCGAGGTACTCCCCCGGCGACGTCCTGGAGAATGTGCCCGCCGACGGCCAGCGGTGCACGCTGGTCAGCGCGGTCGAGTGCGGCCGCCAGGTGCTCCGCGTCATCCTGCCGGACGCGGCCGGGCACCTGGAGCCGACGACGATGGAGGGCGAGGCTGCCATGCAGTACGGCGACCTGGCGCACTGATGTCGGGGTCCGCGTCCGAGCGCAGCGCGGGGACGCTATGCCCTGGCAGGCGTCGAGGAGGATGAGGAGACGTAGGCGAGGGAGGGGGCGGAGCGTCCCGTGGCGGACCGACAGTGCGGGGCGCGGCAGCCAATTCGGTGAGACGGATGATCCGGTAGGACATCTTCAGGAGGACACCATGAACGAGGCGAACACGACCAAGCAGACGCCGGAGAAGGAGGACATGGACAAGGCGGAGGTGCGCCACGCCGTCGCGGCGATGGACCCCGTGGCGCCGGAGACGGAGGGCGAGAGGATCGTCGAGGTCACCCGCCTCGGGGCGGTCGGGATCCGGATCCTGTGGGAGGACGATCACGCTCCGCAGGACGCGGAGGAGACGCTGGGCTCGTGGCCCGAGGAGGCCCGCCGCCTGCACGAGTCGGGCGAGTGCCACTACGAGATGTGCTCCGTCTGGGTCATGTGCGGCCACCTGAAGGCGCAGGCGGACATCGGGCTGGTGCAGGTCGCGGAGAGCGGCGGCGACGACAAGGAGGCGACCGAGCGCGACCTCGCCGCGGAAGCGATCCTGAGCCTGCTGCGTCAGGCCGACGCGCGCGGGAGGGAGGCGCAGGCGACCCTGTGACCGCGCGCCCCGCGGCGATCGGCGGATTCGGGCATGCAACTGAGCCGTCCCCGCCTGCCGGTCTCGACCCGCCCCGCGATGCCGATTGCGGAGGAGGGCGAGGATGGCGTCGGGGCTGTGGCGTCGTCGCCGTGTCCGCGAGGGTGGCGGGCCGGCGCCAGCGGCTGACCAGGTCGAGTGGAGATCGTTCTCGAAGGAGCCGATACGTGAACAAGCGCATCAAGGGGCAGCACCTGCTCTGCGTCCCCCCGCCGCCCACCATCGGGGTCCTCGACAGCCTGCAGCGCGGCACCATCGCCGAGGTCTTCGCGAGGACGATCCTCCACTTCGTGCCCCCGAAGGACAGGCCGCTCGTCCTCGACCTCACGCACAGGGTCGGCGACTTCTGGAAGCACTGCGGCTACTGGTACCGCGTCGTGCGGATGGATCTCGACCTGGACGGCGCGTTGAGGGCCGGCGGCCACATCGACCTCGTCGGCGACTTCCGCGAGCCGCTCCCGTTTAGGGATCGGACATTCGGTGCAGTCGCCTTCGACCCGCCGTACAGCCTGTTTGGGAGCAACAAGGGCTACGCGGCGAAGACGTACACGGCGATGTACAGGTCCTTCGGAGAGATGAGATTCCGCCAGAGCGCGCGCGAGTGGGCCCGCATCCTCCGTGATGACGGCGTCTTGATCGCGCGCACCCAGGACGCCCATCGCCGCGGTCGGTACGTCCCGATGTCGGACATCCTGGAGAGGGACATCGCGGGGTCCTTCGTCAGGACGGACGAGGTGATCCACGAGATCGGCGGGTTCCCGCCGAGGTTCGCCATGGTGCCCCCGCCGAAGACCAGGAAGATCCACTCGTTCTTCCAGATCTACGCGAAGGGGGCGGCCGACGGTCACCCGCGTGTGTGGGACATGGAGGAGCCGATCGACTGGGAGGCGGTGGAGCCGGAGTAGACCCGCGACAACGAGCCGTGGCGGCTGTGGACATGCAACTGAGGCGCTTCCGCCAGTCGACAATCCGGCGCAGATTCCGCTACCGCGCGCGCCCCGCGGCGGCGGGCGGGGACCGAGACGTTCCTCGGGGGACGGCGGGCGATGGTTGCAGGAGTTCTTCGCCGCTGACAGGCAGTGCCAGGGTTTGGTGAGGATCGGATAGGAGAGGCGATCATGGGGTGGTGGCAGAGCGCGCACGGGATGATCGGCGACGTGCCCGCCGACATCCTCGACTATGCGACCGAGAAGATCGTGAAGGCGTACGAGGAGTCCTCGGGCCGCCCGCCGACCCAGGGCGAGATGGCCGATCTGATCGACTTCTGCACGTGCGGCATGCTCGCGCCGAGGTGCGGCGATCCGGCTTCCCCGTGGGGCGAGGAGACCCCGAAGGCCCCGGGGAGCGAGGAGTTCAAGGACCCAGAGCCCCCTCCCGACCACCTCTACAACGTGGATCCCGCCTCCGGTGTGCACTTCCACCGCTCCGAGATCGGCGAGGCCGTGCGCCGGCAGGAGGAGGAGCGTCCGACGCCCTCGGCGGGAGAGGCCAAGGCGCGCGAGAACCTCGCTCGTCTCGTCGTGGTCTTCCAGATCGACCTGGACGACGATCCCCGGGGCATGACCATCCACGAGCTGACGAGAGCCGTGGGCGAGGAACTGCGCGAGCGGATCGAGGACTCCGAGGCGTGCCTGTCCCTGCTACGGCGCGAACTCTCGACCATCGAGGACGATTCGGCGATGGGCCTCGCGACCAATTCGTAGCGACGGGTCGAGGGGCCCGCTGTCCTCCGCCCAAATGGGAGGGATGGCTCGCAGGCGGGGAATGGGACGGCGCGGGGATCGTCAGCATCGCGTCACATGCATGTGCCTTGCGGTGCCTGCATGCGGCCTTTCAATCAGGAGCGACGGACGTGCAGACATGTCCTCAGTGTGGATCGTCGTTCTCGGCGAAACGGCCGTGGCAGGTGTTCTGCGCGGCTCGGTGTCGTGACATGTGGCACAACGTGCGTCGGCGCACGACGACGGCCGCGGACCCGCCCGTCCTCCCCGCGGGCTCAGAGGTGCCCGCTCCCGCGCCTGTCCCGCTCCCGCCCTCCAACGTGCCGACGACTGCGCCGGTTGTGGCCGCGGCGTCGAGCGGCGGGACGGTGTCACCACCGCCCGTGGCCTCCGTCGTGGCCGGCGGCGCCGCTGTCGTCCGTCCTGGAGGGGGCGGGCGGGGTCGGCCGCCCGTGCGCAGCATCCCCTTGATCTGAACCAGCGCCTCCACGCCGTCGGCCTCGGCGGGTCGGTCGCCGGCGCCCCCCCCTCGATGGAGGGCTGTGGCTGCCCATCGCATCGCGGGTAAGTGCGTCGGCGAACCCACGGTGCCCATTCGCCCTGCTATCCAGGCGAGGGCGGCGAGAGCCCGTCGAGCGGGAAGGACACACCCTGCAACGCCTCGCGAAGGCGCGGGTACGCGTCGATCGGCGACCGCGGCGGGCGGAACTGCGCGGTCTGCGGCGCGGTCTGCGGCGCCGGCATCGTGGCGTTGAGCATCCGCTCCCATCTCGCGCGCTCCGCGAGGCAGTCGCGGCATTGCGATACTGGGGTCCGGTTCTGGAAGGGGCGGACGAGCCTGGTCACGCGCGCAGTCGGCTGGCAGATCGGGTGAGTCGGCAGCGGCGGCCTCGCCGTGAACTTCCTGTTGGTCGGCACCAGATGGAAGACGGCCTCGCCTGGGAGCCGAGCCCACGTCAGGCGAACGACGCTCTCGGACACCACGTGACCCGTGCGCCTGCGCCATTCGCGCAGGTACGGCTTCATTCTCGCGTTGATCCGGCGGCGGGACTCGGCCGAGAGGACGTGCCGACGTCCAGGGTGCGAGGCCCTGTACGCGCGAGAGAACTGCCTGTCGTACGCGCGGCGGCTCTCGTCCGACCGCTTCTTCGGCGGCCCTGGCGCGTGCCGCTTCCCGAATTCGGCGGCGTCGGCGGCGAGGCTGGCGGCGGTGGCCATGCGGTCCTCCTGCCGCCCGATGCTACCGGGGAGCGGCGGGGAAGAGCAATGTTGCGCGGGACGCTCAGGCGACCTGAGTCCGATCGCTACCCCCGCCATCGAGACGATGAACCAGTCGGCGAGTTGTTCCAGGATAAGGGTTCGATCTGGGATAGGCCGCGGTATGGGTTATGGCTCCCCGAGATGCTACGGCCATCCACTTCGCGCGGCCTGCGCCGATGAGCCCCGCGCCGCTCGCGCCCTTCGGAAGGCTTGGGGATGGCCCTTGCGCCTCGGCACGTGAAGCGATACCGTTTGGCCCGACTCGCTGGGGGAAGTCATGGGTCTGCTGGACGGCATCCTGACAAGGCTTCGACGCCTCGATCCATCGCGGTGGTTGGGCGCATCGTTCGTCAATCGGCTGACGCGGGAGCGCGAAGTTCTTCGACGGCGCTTCGGGCTCAAACCGGACTCGGCGCCCCAATCCGCGGCGGAGACGGGGGCGGACGAGACGGCCCCGGAGTTCTCGGGTGACGCCCCTCTCGTGGACGGAGCATCAGACAGGTTTCGGAGGGTTCCCTTCGCCCAGAGGATCGCATCCACGCTCGCGGATCGTCGCGACCCGTCCAGCATTGCGTTGGCGATCTGCGGCACCTGGGGCGAGGGGAAGACGTCGGTGCTGAACTTCATCGCGAAGGAGTTGGCCGCCCGACCTAACGTCGTCACCGTCCGATTCAACCCCTGGCGTTACGAGGGCGAGGCCGATCTGCTCGCGTCCTTCTTCAAGACTCTGATGGTCGCGTTGAAGAAGCACGACAGGGCGCTCGGCCAACGCGTGGGGAAGCTCCTGGAGGGCTACGTCGGTCCTCTCCTGCCCGCGGCCTACGGAGAGGTCGCGAAGAAGGTCGGGAGAGCGATGTCTGACGAGACGCTTGAGGACATGAAGGACAAGGTCGGGCGGGCTCTCTCTGCGGCGGGCAAGCGGATCGTGGTCATCCTCGACGACATCGACCGCCTGGAGAGGGCGGAGGTGCACGCGGTCTTCCGCCTCGTGAAGCTCTGCTCGGACTTCAAGAACACGTCGTTCGTGCTGGCGTACGACGAGGCTCTGGTCGCCGCCGCGATCGCGGAGCGGTACGGCTCGGGGGAAGGAGAGGCGGGGCGTCAGTTCATCGAGAAGATCGTCCAGGTGCCCCTCCACCTGCCGCCGCCCGATTTGCGCAACCTGCTCGATCTGTGCCTCGGCGGCGTGGACGAGGCGCTCCGCGCCGCAGATCTGCGGATTACGCAGGAGGAGGCGGTCTCCTTCGTGACTCGGTTCCGGGAGACGTTCGGAAGCAAAATGGCCACCCCTCGGCTGGCTCGCAGGTACTCGAACGCGATCCTCTTCGCCGTCCCCCTGCTCAGGGGGGAGGTCAACACCGTCGACCTCCTTCTCCTGGAGGGCGTCCGCGTGTTCTATTCCGCGCTCTACGAGCGGATCAGGCGTTCGCCGTCGCTGTTCCTGTGCAACGAGCCCGGGTCGATCGATTCGATCGTGGCGCCGGCCAAGGAGAAGGAGGCCCATCTCGCCCGCCTGAACGAGGCGCTCGGGGAGATGCCGGCGGAGGAGACGGAGGCGGTGACGAAGCTGATCCAATTCCTGTTCCCACACGTGAGAGGTCTGCGCGCGGGCCACGCGCACTCCTCGGGCTTCGAGCGACGGTGGGCCGCCGAGAGGCGGCTGTGCTCGGAGGAGTACTTCTCGCGGTATTTCGCATACGCAGTCCCCGAGGCAGATGTCCCCGATGCCGCGGTGCGGCGTAACCGTTCGGCGGACCACACCTATCCCCGGGGTGGTCCGGGAGGGCATCCTGCTAGTGGCGAACGCCACACAGGAGGTGCGACATGCCGACGGTCAGATCCAACGACGGGGACCTGCCCCGCACGCCGCGTGAATGGC
>ORMF010595495.1_pt1 | contig 23626 bp, 19 predicted proteins | sample 1779871 | NCBI WGS metagenome assembly ORMF01 (sample SAMEA104232316, study PRJEB22302) | groundwater metagenome | biome: forest; feature: aquifer; material: groundwater | place: USA | collected 2011-08-07 | depth 5.4 m | reverse complement strand
TGTGCGCGCGCATGAAAGTCGACTCCGATATATACTGTCATAGGCGTCTCCTTCTGCTAACGCAGATTGTTTCCAACACCGTCAGTCTAACAACTTACGGCAGGAGACGCCTGCTTCATACCATCAAGCGGTAGCGACCGGGTTAAAGACTCCGTTTGCGCGACCCGCGTTCTTATCCCGGTCGCTACCCCGACGGGTCGGGGTTCTGTAACGTGCTTACGGCGAGTTGAGTCTTTAACCCGGTCGCTACCGCTCCCGGTTCTGTAACTTCTGCAATCCCCGTCCGTGCAAGCTCGCTGAAATCGCAGTAAACTAACGTAGCCTAAGCCGTCTCGTTTGGAAAAGACTATGGCCACTGAAATAAAACCGCTCGATCAGATACTTAAGGAACTGCCGCAGGAATCGCAGGCCGAGGTGAGAGCCTTTGTCGAGTCGCTTATCGAAAAGCGAAAGCGACAAACGGTAAGGCATCTGCATCAGACGTGGGCCGGCGCGTTGGAGGATTACCGGGAACAGTTTACTTCGCTCGAGCTTCAGAAGAAGTCACCGGACTGGCGAGGCGAGGGATGGATATCAACGCCTGGTGTCAGAACTCGCACATGAGCTTAACCAAACGACTTTCCTAACCGCAGAGGACGCAAAGGAAGACGCAGAGGGACGCAAAGAGGGTTTTCCTCTGCGACCTTTGCGGAAAACTCTGCGGCCTCTGCGGTTAATTCCGAAATAGCTGACGTTTGCTTTGCCCGATTGTTGATAATGGCAAGTTAACAAAATGAAAGCACGCATAGACGCCATCATTCAGCGCGAACAGGCTGAGTATCTTGAGAACCTGCATCCGGCGAACACGGGTCTGTTTGCCGAGATGGAAAGCTACGCGGCGGAGCATCGCGTGCCGATCGCTGATCGTGAAGTAGCTCTGTTCCTGGAAATCACGGCGCGAGCTATTTCTGCGCGGCGAGTTTTGGAATGCGGGATGGCGATTGGCTATTCGGTGATTCATCTGGCGCGCGGGATGACGGAAGACGGACTTGTCATCACCATCGATCCCAGCGACGACATGATCAAAGCGGCAGAAGGCTATCTTTCACGCGCCGGCGTGCGCGAACGCGTGCGAATTGAAAAGGGCTATGCGCTCGAAGTCATCCCGCGCCTTGCAGAAATATTTGATCTCATTTTCATTGACGCAGTGAAAGAAGAGTATCAAGGCTATCTCGATCTGGCTTTGCCGAAACTGCGCACTGGCGGTGTGGTGATTGTCGACAATCTCTTGTGGGGCGGCCAGGTGGCCGGTGAAATTCGCTCGCCGGATCAGAAACCTTCTACGGAAGCGCTGCGCGAATTCAATCGATACTTCGTCAATCATCCGCAATTGCGCGCGGAAGTTTTGCCGGTGGGTGATGGCTTGGGTTATGCCGTGAAGATCTAATTAACCTTCTTCAGCGGTGTGTCAGAACGGCGAGCGGTAGCGACCCGATCAAAGCGCATCTCGGGTGCTCGATCCCATCGCTACCGCTCCGGGTTCTGACACGCGGCGCGACGATTTCCGTCGCAAATGCGCCTTGGTACTTCGTTGGAAGCAAAATCTCGCTCCTAAAGGAGCTATGCATTTGAAATTGAATTGCGTTCTATAAATATTCCGCGCCTGACGGCGCTAAGGGCCGGTGACCATTCCTCAGACAACTGAATCCCTTCCGCGGATCGCTGAAACGATTGCTCGTGGCGGCATCATCGCCTTTCGCACGGACACGTTCTACGGTCTGGGCGCGGACCCGTTCAATCGCAGCGCGCTGCAAAGAATCAAACAACTGAAGGGGAGGGAAGAGAAGAAGCCGATTCTGGTCGTCATCAGCGACATCGATCAGATCGAGCGGTTCATCTCTGAGCGTTCACGCGCATTCGATCTTCTGGCGGAACGGTTTTGGCCCGGCGCGTTGACTCTGATCGGCAAGGCCGCATTGACGGTTCCGGGCGAGGTCACCGCGGACACTGGCACGATTGGCATCCGGCTGCCCGGCGATGATAATGTGCGCGCGTTGGTGAGAGCATGCGGAGGAGCGCTGACGGCCACCAGCGCAAATCCTTCCGGCGCGGAACCGGCGCGGACCGCTAAAGAAGTTGGAAGCTATTTCGGCGCGGGCATTGATTTGATTATCGACGGCGGCGAAGCGCGAGTAGATCGCGCTTCAACTGTGGTCGACGCCCGGGCCGCCGAGCCGAAGTTGATTCGCAAGGGCGCGGTGGCGTGGTCTGAGCTTCAGAAAGCGACTTTGACTAAAATTCCTCTCCCTTTGGGAGAGGTTAGGTGAGGGCGTTAGTGCGGCGCCGATAATCCCTCACGCCAGCCCTCTCCCAGAAGGGAGAGGGAGTTGACTTGCTAAAAGCCATGGGCTCAATTGAACAGCGCAGACATCCGCGCATCAACGTCGATTTCTTTGCCGACTGGGGTTGGGGGCCCGAGTGTGAGTGCTACGACCGGGTTACCAGCTTGAGCGTGAGCGGCTGCTTCCTCTCGACGAAGCGAGAGCTTGCCGCTGGTCAGGAAATCTATATTAGGTGGACTGGCGAGGGCGTCGGCGCGATTAGTCTGAAGGGCGCGGTGCGATATCTATTGCGCGTGATGGAGGGCGCGCCTCCCACCGGAGCGGGCGTGGAGTTCGTTTCAGTTTCGAGCGAGGCCCAGCAAAAGTTACAAGCGGTGCTCGACAGCTATCGATGAGAATTAACCGCGGATTCACGCAGATGAACACGGACAAATTGATTTTCTGATCCGCGTCTATCCGCGTTAATCTGCGGTTTCATTTTCCGACCGTCAAATCCTTCACAAATCCCCAATCACCGCTGGCGTTAATGTGTATGTTGCCGACGCTCTTTTTGGCGATGACCATGTTCGCCTGATACCACAAAGGGAATACCACCACATCACGGCTGACAATCTCTTGCGCGCGCGCGTACAAGGGCGCAGCCTTCGCGTGATCGTAAGTGTTAGTGGCTTCCTCGAGGATTTTGTCCAGTTCGGGATTGCTATAGCGGCTGCGATTGCGGGCCGCGCGCGTTTCGCTGGGAATCTCAGACGTGGCAAACAGGTCGCGATAGAAAATTGGATCCTGATTCCCGCCGACCCACTGACCGTAGGTCATTTGAAACTGGCCGCGCCGGAGGAATTCGAAAAGAGTGTTGAGTTCAGAGGTTTCGATCGTAACCGGGATCCCGACCTCTCTTAAATAGTTGTAAATGACGCCGGAGTATTGCCGCGCGGCTCCACTGCTGCCTGAGATGCGAAAAACAATTGGTTTACTGAAACGCATCTGTGGCCCGTCGCCGTCTGGATCGCGAAAGCCGGCTTCGTCCAAAAGCTTCTTCGCCATCGCCGGATCGTAATGATAGGTTTGCCCCGGCGTGTAGGCCCAGGATTCTTCGGGCAGAATCGAGTGAGCAATCTTGCCCTGGCCGAGGACGAGATCGCGAATCATGCTCTCGCGATTGATCGCGTAGGCAATTGCCTGCCGCACTCTTACGTTGTCGAGCGGCGGCTCGGTAGTATTAAAAGTCAGCAGATTCAGATTCGAGCCGGCGAACTGATGGACGGTCAAGTTTGCATTCGAGCTTAGTCCTTTGATTGCGTCGGGCGATAGACTGGTTGGCAATGGCGCGATGTCCACCCGGCCGCTTTGCAGCTCAGCCTGCAACGCGTTTGAATCGCTGATCACGCGCGCCCGCAGTAACGCAATTTGCGGCGGCCCGTCCCAATATTTAGGGTTCGCTTCCATATCGACGACCTGCTGCGACTGATCGTAGCTCTTGAACCGAAACGGCCCGGTGCCCATCGGGTGCGTCTTCTGCGATTCATAACTGTCTTTCGGAATGATCGCGATGGCTACGAGGTTGGCCAACAAACCAGTCCACGGACTATTCAGGCGGATGACGAGCGTGTGCGCGTCGGGCGCTTCAACGCTCCTGACGAAGGCCTTTCGATTTGCGCCTGCGCCTTCGAAGAAACTCGCTGCCTTGGCAAACGTTGAGGCCAGCACCGTGTCGAGCGTGTACTTCGCGTCGGCGGACGTGAAAGGGCGACCATCATGAAACGTCACGCCATCGCGCAGCGTGAACGTGAACGTCAGACCATCTTCGGACCGATCGATCTTTGACGCGAGTTCCGGAACATAGTCAAACTTCTCGTCCTTCTTCACCAGCGAATTGAACATCAACGAACGAACGCGCTCGCTGGCGGCATCAACGGACGGCGAGCCAATCGGATCGATCGTCTTGACGTTGTCTGAGAGCGCAATAACGAAGACGTTGCTCTGGCGTCGACAAGACGAAGCCATCGACACGAGCACGAGCACGAAACACGCGACGAGGGCGACGCATTTCCCAAGGCGGGGGTTGGCCAGCCTCGGTTCCCGTTTGGGGGATTTAACTGACATGTGATTCTCCGGGATATCGGTAGTCGAGCGTCTCATTCATTTTTGTGATTTCCGCGGCGAGTCCCTTGTACTTGTCCATATCGAGCGGTGTCGGCGGCTGCGCCAGCCCCTTGGTCGCGGCGATCCGCTTCAGCGAGCCGTGTATTCTTTTTTCGCTGACTCTGCCCTTGCGCGCGGCTTCCAACAGCGCGCGGTAGCCGCGCCGGATCGTTTCCGGCGTCGCGCAAATCAGCAACATATCTTCACCGGCCAGGAACGCCCGCACGGTTGCGTCTTCGATTTCGCAATGCTTGGCAATCGCGCCCATCTCTAAATCATCAGTGACCACCAGGTGTTTGTAGCCAAGCTCCTGCCGCAATAGTTTGGAGACGATCGTCGGGCTAATCGAAGCCGGCTCGACCAAACCGCCCGTAGTGCCTCTCTTGATGTCGATGTTCGGAAAGCCGCCGTGGCTGACCATCACGACGCGGACGCGATCGTCGATCCGTTGAAACAGTTCAATGTATGGTGCTAGATCCTGCCCGATCAAATCGTCGTGCGTCAGGGGCACGAGCGGCATTTCCATGTGCGAGTCGATCGCGCCGGCGCCAATGCCGGGAAAATGTTTCAAGCAACCGAGACAGCCCGTGGCCTGCAAGCCGCGCATGTAGACGGTCGTGTTGCCGAGAACTTCAGCGGGCGAGCTGCCAAACGACCGCGAGTAGAGTCCGTTGGTGAGCTGACTGCGCGCTTCGGTGATGATGGACATCACCGGCGCGAAGTTAATGTCAAAGCCCAGCATCCGGAGAATGCTGCCGGTGACGCGGCCCAGGGTCCTGGCGGCGGAGAGATCGCCGTGCTGGCGAATCGCGCGCGCCGAAGGCATCGGCGGAAAAATCTCGCGTAAGCGATCCACCAGGCCGCCTTCCTGATCGATGCCGCATAATGGCGGCATCGGCGAAAGAGCGCGCACGCCGTCCAGCAGGCCGCGCACTTGTTCCGGGGAATCAACGTTCCGGCCAAAGAGAATCACGCCTCCGGGTTTGATGTCTTCGATCAGCGCGCGGGTCTCTGCGTCCATTTCGGTGCCGGGAAGGCCGATGAAGAAGAATTGTCCAATTTGCTGCTCAAACGGCAGCGTGAAGATTTGATCGGATGGCATTGAGCACGATGACCGACGACTAATAGGAAAAAGAACTCGGCAAGCTTACGACACGAACCGCGATGATTCAACCTAATTCGGGTAAAGGCAATGCGAGAGTTGCGAGTTCAAGCTTTAGCTTGCGTCCGTCATGAGCAACCTAAAGGTTGAACTCCGCAACGCAGCGATATCATTTTCATCGGCGCTAATTTAGAATGTCACAACGATGAAAGCGATGATTCTCGCGGCAGGTTACGGCGCGCGGCTCTGGCCGCTGACGGCCGATCGCACCAAGCCGGCGTTGCCCGTTTTGGGAAAGCCGCTGGTGGGCTATGTGGCGGAGTATCTCGCGCAACAGGGGATCGAGGATGTAATCGTCAACTTGCATCATCGGCCAGATTCGGTGCGCGCGGCGCTCGGTGACGGTAGCCAGTTCGGGGTTCGCCTGAAATATATTCACGAGCCGGTTATCTTGGGAACCAGCGGCGCGCTGGATAATGCGCGTGAAATGATCGGTACTGAAACGTTCGTGGTTATTAATGGAAAGCTGATCACCGATATCGATCTGCGCGCTGCGATCGAGACGCATCAGCGGACCGGCGCGCTGTCTACGATGGTGCTGCGAAGAAATGAGGCGCGCGAGCGTTTTAGCACCGTCGAAACCAAAGACGGGTTCGTGACTCGGTTTGCCGGAATGCCTACGCCTTTAGCGAATTCAGTTGAGCCTGATGCGCCGTTGATGTTTACGGGTATTCAAGTAATGGACGCCCGAATCTTTGATTACATCCCGCCCGGCGTCTTTTCGCATACCACCGTTGATGTGTTTCCGCAGGCCATGGCCAAAGGTGAGCGCATCGCCGCGCATGTCGCCGAAGGCATGTGGCTCGAGCTCTCAACGTTGCAAAGATACCTTGACATCAGTCTCGCGCTGCTGAATCAGAGAGCGCTAGATCTTTACACCGGACGCGACCCGTCGATTGATCACGAGGCAAGCGTTCACGAATCGATTCTGTGGGATGACGTGATTGTCGAGAGGGGCGCGCGAGTGCGGCGGGCGATCCTGGGTGATGGCGTGCGGGTGCGTGCCGGTGAAGAGGTGACGGATGCCGCGGTCGTTCGCGCTGAGCTGGTGGCCGGGGTGACGCCGCCCGCCAAGGCTCCGAAAGGTTACGTAAAAGGCGACACCTTTGTTGTGCCCTTATCGCAGTGATAAGATTTGCCGACACTGAAAATTAACAGACGCAATAATTACTGCGCGTGCGAGAGCGAAGCTATGACGCTTCACTCGAGCAGCGAGCAAACCGAAGCGCCCCTGTCGCTAAGATGAACCCAGCTCTTCAGACTGACTCAAGTACCTTTACGAGCAGCGCTCGTGATCGGCTTACCGGTTATCTTGCGCGGCAAAAGGGCTCGCGCAAAGCCGAGATTGTTCCGCTGACTCCGGACGCTTCGACGCGGGAGTATTTTCGCATCCCCTGGAAGCGCAAATCCGCCGTGGCCGCGGTTTATCCTGCGCCGTTCGATGCGGCCGTCCATCCTTACCTGGACATCACGCGGTTGTTTCTTGAAAGCGGTTTGCCGGTTCCCGAAGTTCACGACGTTGACGGCGCCGCCGGAATCATCGTCCAGGAAGATCTCGGCGACCGGCAGTTGTTTCAGGTTTTTGAAGCGGCGGCGGATGAAGAACGCGAGGGCCTGCTGGAAGCAGCGATCGACGTAATCGCGCAAATTCAGGCAGCGACACCAAAAGCATTTGAGCGGGATTCAATTGCCAGCCGGCTGGCTTTCGACGAAGCAAAGCTGGACTGGGAATTGAATTACTTTTTCGAGCATTACTTTGGTAGCTTGCGCGGCGAGACGCTGGGTCATGGCGAAGCGGCGGAACTGAAGGTGGAGCTCAACGACATCGCGGCCGAACTGGCCGCGTGTCCGCGCGTCCTGTGCCATCGCGACTATCACGGCGCTAACCTTTTGGTGGACGACAAGAATCGCGTTCGGATCGTCGATCACCAGGATGCCCGTATGGGCCCGGCCAGTTATGATCTGGTCTCATTGTTGATGGACCGACAGGCAGAGCCGCCCTCGCTGGCGGCGGTGCGCGCCCACCGCCTATATTTTTTGGAAGCGCGACGCCGGCAGGGGCTGCCGGGCCTCGATCCGGATGACTTCAGCAAAGAGTTTCGGCTGATGACGATTCAGCGCGGATTGAAAGCCGTCGGGACGTTTTCTTATCAGACCGCCGTTTGCGGGCGCGGCGCGTTCTACGAAAAACACATTCGACCTACTTTTCTGATCGTGTTACAGGCGGCCGAATGGCTGGAACGTTTTCCAGTCCTGCGCCGAATGATTACTGAGCGAATCGGGGACGATAAATAGCCACAGAGGCACAGAGACACAGAGAGAAGGCAGAATGCAGAAAGCAGTAGGCAGAAAGAAGGAAATGGATTGCTGCGATCAAGCTGACGATGATCCGGCCATGCGGTCCGGCTCCGGCGTTTGTCAGCCTATGCCTCCTGCCCCTTGCTTTCTCCGTGTCTCTCCGGCCTCTGTGGCTGATTTTCTTTACGACAAAGCATGAACCAAACTTACATAAGCGATTTATCCAAACACATCGGCGATGAAGTCACGCTGAAGGGCTGGCTCTATAACATGCGTTCGAGCGGCAAGCTGATGTTTCCGCAACTGCGCGACGGCACCGGCATCGTCCAGTGCGTCGTGGCCAAGAACTCTGTGTCCCCGGAAATTTGGGATGCGTTGAAACCTCTGGGACAGGAATCCGCGCTGGCGATCACCGGCCGGGTTCGCGAAGACAGTCGGGCGCCGGGTGGATTTGAACTCGATGTGACCAACGCTCAGGTGGTTTCTGATGCTCGCGATTACCCGATCACGCCGAAGGAACATGGCCCGGAATTTCTTTTGGATCACCGCCATCTGTGGATTCGCTCAAAGAAGCAGCACGCAATCCTGAAAGTTCGTCACGCGGTCATCAAAGCGGTGCGCGATTTTCTCGACAACGACGGCTTCACGCTCTGCGACACGCCAATCTTTACGCCCGCCGCGTGCGAGGGCACGACAACACTTTTTGAAGTCGATTACTTCGGCGATGAAAAAGCCTATCTAACGCAATCGGGCCAGCTCTATAACGAAGCGACGGCGGCGGCGTTCGGCAAAGTCTACTGCTTTGGCCCGACGTTTCGCGCTGAGAAGTCGAAGACCCGGCGACACCTGACTGAGTTCTGGATGGTCGAGCCTGAGATGTGTTACGCAACGCTCGACGACGTCATGGATCTTTCGGAAAGATTCCTTTCGTACATCGCCGCGCGCGTGCTTGAAACGCGACAGGAGGAACTGAAGACTCTGGAGCGCGACTCGTCGAAACTCGAAGCGATCGTGCCGCCGTTTCCGCGGCTTCACTATGACGATGCCGTGAAGATGCTGCACCAGGGCCACGAGAGCGGCGCGATGGAACACAAGTTCGAGTGGGGCGGCGACTTTGGCGCGCCCGATGAGACTTATCTGTCTGGCCATTTTGATAAGCCGGTGATGGTTCATCACTATCCGGCCGCAGTCAAAGCGTTTTATATGGCGCGCGATTCCGAGCGCGACGAACTGGCGCTGGGCGTGGACGTGCTGGCGCCGGAAGGTTATGGCGAGGTCATCGGCGGCGGCGAGCGCACAACTTCGTTCGATTTCTTGCAGAAGCAGATCGTGGCGCACGGCCTGCCGCAGGAAGCTTTCGAATGGTATCTGGACCTGCGGCGCTATGGGAGCGTGCCGCACGCCGGCTTTGGCATGGGCATCGAACGCTGCACCGCGTGGATGTGCGGCACTGAGCATATTCGCGAGACGATTCCGTTCCCGCGAATGCTTTATCGTTTGCGTCCCTGATTTCAACCCAGTAACTCGATGAGGCGGTGTCTTAAACTGGAAGCGGTGTTCAGAGTACCAACTTTAGTTGGGCGTTTCTGCCGCGAAAAACCCAACTGAAGTTGGTACTCTAAACGCCGCTAAACTAGAAGACGACCCATTGCTGAACAGTAGGATGAAGATTCAAACAAGACGCATAACGCCGCTAGCCGTTCTCGTTCTGGTCATGGCCTCAGTGGCCATGGCTCAGACTGTCACGCCGAAAGCGAAGGCGACAGTCTCGCAGGAGTCTGTGAAGAAATACATGCAGGGCCTGGCGAGTGATGAAATGCGCGGACGTGGAAGCGCCACCGCGGATGAGTTGACGGCGGCGAAGTACATCGCGTCACAGTTGAAGCTGCTCAAGATTGAGCCAGCCGGCGACGATGGCGGTTATCTCCAAAGCGTGAAATTTATGAGGAGACAGCGAGGCGCACCGGGTGCGGCTCCGACGGAAGCTATCACTACCAACGTCCTGGGAATCTTACGCGGCAGCGATGCGAAGCTAACGAAAGAAACCATCCTGCTGACGGCGCATCTGGACCATCTAGGCATTGGGCGGGAAGTGAATGGCGATAGCATTTACAACGGCGCGGACGACGACGCTTCCGGCGTCACCGCGGTTCTGGAGTTGGCGGAAGCGCTCGCGGGCGGTCCGAGGCCGAAACGAACAGTCGTCTTTGCATTGTTTGGCAGCGAAGAAATCGGCGGCTATGGCGCGAGGGATTTTCAGGAACATCCGCCGGTTCCCGTCGAAAGCTTTGTGGCTAACCTGGAATTTGAAATGATTGGCCGCCCGGATGCGGCCGTTGCGCCACACACACTTTGGCTGACCGGGTACGAGCGTTCAAACCTGGGCGCGGAATTGGCCGCGCACGGCGCGCGTCTGGTCGCCGACCCGCATCCCGAACAGCACTTCTTTCAACGCTCGGACAATTATGTCCTGGCCATGAAGGGCATCATCGCCCACACAGTTTCAAGTTACGGCTTGCACAGCGACTACCACCGGCCCAGCGACGATTTGGCGCACGTGGATTTCGCGCACATGACTGAGGCGATTGAATCAATGGTCGAGCCCGTCCGGTGGTTGGTGAACAGCGACTTCAAACCGCAATGGAGCAAGGGCGGAAAGCCTTAGAGGTTCTTAAGCAGCAGCAATGACTAACGACGCGCAAGAGCAACTCCGCACCGAGTTTAACGAATGGGCCCGCGCCGGCAAAGGCGAGAGCATGGAGAAAGGCCATCGCCCGGTTGGCGCGCAGGCAATCGAGCGCATGCGCGTCCCGACTGATGCGCGGGTGCTCGACGTCGGGTGCGGATCGGGTTGGGCGAGCCGTTTGTTGGCGGCTTTTGCGATCCAAGGTCAGGTAACGGGTATCGATATTTCTGACGAGATGATTAGTCTCGCACGTGAATCTTCGCAGTCGTTTCCTAACGCCGACTTCGAAGTAGCCAGCGCCGAGCAACTGCCGTTCAGCGACAATGAATTTACCCACGCGTTTTCCATGGAATCGCTCTATTACTACCGGGACATTCCCAGAGCGCTGAACGAGATTCACCGAGTCTTGAAACCCGGCGGCGTGTTCGTCGCGATTGTGGATCTCTATTGGGAGAACGAAGCCTCGCATCAGTGGATTGATGGCCTGAAGCTTCCAGTCGAACTTCTCAGCATTGACGACTATCGCTCGCTATTTCTCGACGCGGGTTTTGTGAACATTCGCGATGAGCGGTTAATTGATCCCACGCCGATACCCGAGAATTACACCGGCAGCTCGTTTCGGAGCCGGGAAGATTACGAAGAATACAAACGAACCGGATCGTTGATGATCAGCGGCGAGCGTTCGTCCACAGATTACGCAGAGTTCACAGATTTAGCAGCTAGGGAAAGGTGATAGTGGAGTTGATAGGGGAATGTAAGATCAACCCCTCCGTTTTGTCATTATCTGTGTAATCTGTGGATGCGATTTGCGGTAAACACATGAGCGAAACACACGAACGCATCGTGACCATCTTTGGCGGCGCAAAGTGCCGCGAAGGCGATCCGGAGTACGCGCAAGCCATCCAGGTCGGCGCCCTACTCGCCGAATCTGGGTTCACAATTTGTACCGGTGGCTACGCCGGTGTGATGGAAGCCGCGAGCCGCGGTGCGCATGAGCGCGGAGGCCGCGTCGTCGGCATCACGATGAATCAGTTCAAGTCAGAGCCGAATCGATTCCTGACGGAGAAGGTGCCTTCGGAACATTTCTATGAACGATTGCAGCGTCTGATCACGCGCTCAGTTGGTTTCATCGCTTTGCGCGGCGGCATGGGCACGGTGACGGAGGTGTCGCTGGTTTGGAACAAGCTGCAAACGCGCGTGCTCGACTCACGTCCGGTCGTGCTTCTTGGTGATTGCTGGCCGCCTTTGATGAAGGAATTGCAGCGACATCTTGCGGTCAGCGACAATGATCTCGGATTGCTGGATTTCGCCGCTACGCCCGAGGAAGCGGTGGCAATCATCGAGCGAAAATCGAGCGCCGTTGTCGTGTAATCTGCGGATTCTATTCTTATGAAGCGTTGTCCAAAATGTAACCGCAGCTATCGCGATGACACGCTGAGATTCTGTCTTGAAGACGGCACAGCTCTCGCCACGGTTGGCCGATCGCCAAGCGATGAAGCAACCCAACGCAGCGGTTCGGCCGCGCGCGACTCCAATCCGCCGCCGACCGAGATCATGCATGAGCGCGGTTCGCCAACGCTTAAGGTCTCCGGGCCAACTCAAGCGTCATACGACGCTCGCGCAGAGCCCCGTGCTACGAACCCGCTGTTGACTGCTGGAGTGATCGCGATCGCGCTCCTCTTGCTCGCGCTGGTGGGCATTGCCGGCTATTTTGTGCTGCGCCAACCCGGCAATAGCCCGATCGTGAGGGAGGGCTTAGGATCACCAACCCCAAATCGGGAGAAAGCATCAACCCGAAAGGACGAGCCCGCTCCCAGCGACACGCGCAGCCCTGATGAAATGAGCACGCCGGAACTACGTTCGGCTACGCCGCTGAAGATTACTGCGTCCGCGTCATCGATTCGTTTGGCGGTGCAGAGCAACACCTACTATGCGGCGAATGCGATCGACGGCAAGCGCAGCACGGCGTGGATCGAAGGCGTTGACGGCCCGGGCATAGGCGAATGGATTCGCCTTGATTTCGATCGCGAGATTGTGATTCACCGCATTCTGATTCAGCCGGGCTATTTCAAGAGCCCGCAAATCTGGGCTGGGAATAATCGGCTCGCCGTGGTGACCGCGCAATTTTCCGACGGCAGCTCGCGTGAGCTAACGTTCACTGACAGCATGACGAGTCAGAAGGTTGACGTGGGCGCAATCAGAACCAGGTGGGTTCGGTTCGTTATCAAATCGGTATATTACGGCACCGATCCCGACACCGCGCTTTCCGAAGTGGCGTTTGAGTGGGAGCCTTGATCGAGCGCTTCCTGAAAGCAAATCACCGAGCGGAGCAATGTCGCAAAAGCAATCAAGCCATTCGGATCTTCCCGGCCTCGGGCAGCAGGTGAGCATTCTCGGCGTACCGCTGGGCTTTGGGCAAAGCATGGCGGGCGTCGACCTGGGTCCCTCGGCAATCCGCGTCGCCGGGCTTGCTGATCGGATCGCGCAGCTCGGTTACGAAGTCCTGGACCTCGACGATCTGGAAATAGAACGGCCCCGCTCGCATCCCGCGGCGGACGAGAAGCTAAAATATCTCTCCGAGATCCACGACGCCTGCGAGCGGCTCGCGGCAGAAGTTGAGAGAATGGTCGACGCCGGCGTGCTGCCGATTACGATCGGCGGCGATCATTCAATCGCGATCGGTTCGATTGCCGGAGTAGTGAAAGCATTTCGCCGGCGCCACGAAACGCTGGGTTTGATTTACTTCGACGCGCATGCCGACATGAACACAACGGAAACGACTCCGTCTGGTAATATTCACGGGATGCCTTTGGCTGCGTTGTTGGGTTACGGCGCGCCGGAACTGGTTAACGTCGCCGGCTTTGCGCCCAAGCTCGATCCGAAAATGTGCGCGCACGTGGGCGCGCGCGACATCGATCCGGGCGAGCGCGAACTAATTCGCCGGCTCGGAATGCGGTTTTTCACGATGCGCGAGATCGATGAGCGCGGCCTCAGCGTTTGCATGGATGAAGCAATCGCAATTGCGAAGCAGGGGAGCGCAGGTTATTGCGTGACCTTCGATGTTGACGCACTCGACCCGCGCGATGCGCCCGGCTCGGGCACGCTGGTGCGCGGCGGGCTTAGCTATCGCGAGTCGCATCTGGCGATGGAAAAGATTGCGGAAGCCGGCGGGATGCGTTCGCTCGAAGTCGTCGAGATCAATACTGCGCTGGATGTGAACAATCGCACGGCAGAGTTGGGAGTCGAACTGATCTTGTCAGCGCTTGGTAAAACGATCTTGTAATCTCTGATTTCTCTGTGTCCTCTGTGGTTGATGATTTATGGCAAAGAAACTTCGCATCGGCGTAATTTTTGGCGGCCGCTCGGGCGAGCACGAAGTCTCGATTCGCTCAGCGCGCTCGGTTATTGAAGCGATGGACGCATCGAAGTATGAAGTCGTGCCCATCGCCATCACCAAGACGGGCAACTGGCTCGCGCCCGCTGTTTCAGCGAAGCTGTTGCCGAAAGGGACTCAGCAGAGGCTTTCGGCGCGGGTGCTTGGCCAAAGCAAAGCAAACGTGACGATCATCGGCGATCCGTCGCGGAGGGGTTTAGCGCGGCTGGATACAACTGGAAAAGCTGAGCCGCTGGATGTTGTGTTCCCCGTACTGCACGGCACGTTTGGCGAAGATGGCACGATCCAGGGATTGTTCGAGATGGCTGCGCTTCCGTTTGTCGGTTGTGGCACGCTGGCGTCCGCATGCGGCATGGACAAGGTCACTATGAAGGCCTTGTTTCGGGGGGCCGGCCTTCCGATCTGTAAGCATACCTGGCTCCTGCGATCGGAATTCGAAGCGGAGCCGGACAAATCCTTGCGTCGCGTGGTGAAGGAGATCGGTTTTCCCGCATTCGTAAAGCCCGCGAATCTTGGATCGTCCGTTGGAGTTTCGAAAGCGTCCGACAAGAAGTCGCTGGCGCAAGCAATCGAGTTGGCCGCGCGTTATGATCGTAAAATCATGGTCGAAGAAGCCGTCGAGGGTCGCGAGCTTGAATGCGCCGTAATCGGCAACGACGATCCAAAGGCAAGCTTGCCCGGCGAATATGTAATTCACGAAGAGTCCGCGCGTTTTCTCGACTATACGGAAAAGTATTCCAGCACCGGACGCGTGGAGTTTGTCGTGCCGGCTCGCGTTTCTAAACCTGTGACGAAGAGAATTCAGAAGATGGCCGTTGAGGCTTACAAAGCAATCGACGCTGCGGGCCTTTCTCGGGTTGATTTCTTTCTGAAGCCGGAAGGCCAGTTGCTGGTTAACGAAATCAATACGCTGCCCGGACTGACCGACGTGTCGGGCTTTCCCAAGATGTGGGAAGCATCCGGGGTTCCATTCTCGCAAATTATCGACGAACTGATCGACTTGGCAATCGAGCGCCATCGCGAACGCGCGCGGAATGAAACGAGTATCTAGCCTTTCGGTGCGCGATAGCCCTTGCGCGTGCGCACGGTTATTTCCGGCCGCGCCAGCCTCACCTCAACCGCGCGCCATTTTCCATCGCGCTCGCGGTTGCTGGAAACGTAGGAGAGCGTGTACTGGTGGCTCAACTCTTCGAAGATAGACGCGAACGCGTCGCGCAACTTCTGACCGCCCGGTGTTGAGATGTACTGCCCGCCGGACTTTGCCGCGAGGTTTTTCAAGATTGACGATCCCACGATGTCGCGTGCCGGTCCTTCCTCTGACATGTTCACGGCATAGATGGTCGCGCCCCCCGCGAGCGCGTGATTGAGGGCTTTATCAGAACTGGCGCGACTGGCATTTTCTCCGCCGTCGGACAGCACCACGATGGCGCGGCGCTTTTCGGGGCGCACGGCCAAATCGTCCGCTGCGCGCAGTACGGCATCGTTGAGGGCCGTCGTTGTTTTCGCGCGTAGTCCGAAAGCCTTTGGCGGCAGGTCACGGCCAGGCGAAAAATCCTGCAACTGTTCGACTTTGTAATCGAAGTTGTAAACCGCCGCGACGTCTGCCTCGCGCAAGCCGTCGAGAAACTGGATCGCCGCAGAGCGCGCGAGCGTCAGGCGCGCATCCATGCTGCCGGACGTATCGATCACGATTGCGGCGGCGAACGGGGTCTCTGCGGCGCTGAAGCTGGCGAGTTTCTGTTCCTTGCCATCCTCGAGAATGTGAAAATCCGCGCGGCGCAAACCCGACACGAACTTGCCGTCTTTGCCCAGCACCGTGGCATTCAATACGACCAGATCGGTGTTGACGCGCACCACGTCTTCGTCCTGTTGCTGGGCAAAGGACAAAGATTTAGCAGGCGGACTTGTCGGCCCAGGCGGCGCCAGCGCTGCCTCTAAACCAGTCGTAAATAAAAGAAAGAGAGCGAAGAAAACGGCCGCCGGCGTTATGGATTTCAGAGTTGCGACCTTCAGCTGAACGGCAATCATGATTGATTAGCGAGCGAGATCCCGCACGTGCTGGATTAGTCCGATCAGCTTGTTGGCCTGATCGATGACGGCGGTTGAGATTACGTGACGGGGAGTTTTCTCGACTTCTGTTTTAAGGTCCTCCGCCATTTCGGCGACGCGTTTCACGGCGGTCTCCATCACCGGAGGGACTTCGATTTCGACGTCGGTTTCCGTCCCGCCGGCTTCGTTTCTGATCCTGCGCGTCAGCTTTTCCATGCGCTCGAGCTTCTTATTGTCGTCGTTGTTGAAAGACTGTTTTGCCTGATACGAGTCGAGTAAGCGGGAAGCAATTTCCGAAGTCTCGCGGGCGCGCGCCAGGTTTTCGTCATAAAGCTTTTTGTCGCGGCTGAGCGCGAGCCGCGCCCTCATCTCACGCTCGTGCGATCCAATGTCCGATCCGAGGTCATCTTTGTCGGAAATCGGCTTGGAGTCCGGAGGCTTGGAGTCTTGAGGCGCTGGAGCCGGACGAATCTGGCTATAGACCGGAGGTGATCCCAGCAGCAAAAGAGCCGCAAACCCGATCGCGCAAGCGAGGCCAGGCAGATGGGTCTTGTAATTTTGCCGCCACATAGGCTGTCTGCTCAGTGATCCTATCCGAAAGTTCGCGATTGACTCAAGCGAGAAGCGCAGTGCTGTGACGATTAAGACGCCACTGATGGTTGGCTGGTCGGCAAAAAACTTCGTCTTCAATCAAGAAAGGAATGCTATGGTACGCGGACCGGAGTATTCGGCGTGTTAATGAACTCTTCGCCGCGCCGCGCCGGCCGATTCACGATGACGGTCTTGGCGGCCGGCGTTTCCATCGGAGGACGTGGCGCGCCCGGAAGTGCCTTGAAGGGAACTTCGGCGTGATTGTCTCCGCCAACTATCCGCACCAGCCGCGCGCTGCTGTAATCTGACACCAGCAACTCGACGGCGTAACGAGCTTTCGCGTCCGGGACCAACTCCGTCTGTTCCGGCGTGATGGTCATGGTCTCAAGGCCTCCGCCTCTTCGTTGTCTCAGTTCCAACTCGACGGAAAGATTGCGGAGCGCTTCGCCGGAAATGTTATGGAGCGTGCCGCCCAACATCGTCTTCTTTCCATCCAGCGTGGGATCGTCGACGAAGACTTCGACGCGCGGAGCCAGGGTTTTGGTTCTGGTGGCTGCGGCAGCTGCGGCGAGTTGTCGCTCGTGACGTTTGCGCAGAAACATGTAGCCACCGAATAGCGCGCCCGTCAAAAGCAAGGCGCACAGGATTCCCACCAGCAGACGGCGGCCGTGACTTCGCTCTTCTTCCTCGAAGGGAAGCGAGTCGTCATTCAATTGACTCAAGGTTTGCATCTTATCTTGCGGAAGGCTCCCGAGAAATCCCTTTGAGAGCTAAACTATTAAGAGCAGCAGTCTCTCTCAAGGCCGTTCTCCGGGATTTGCGCCCGTGATGCTTTCGATTAACGCGCCCAGGAACTCCTGCTCCGCGACGTTTGTGCTTTGCAAAGTGAGCCACTCAGCGCCGTTGGCGCCATCGAGGCGGCCTTCAATCTTTGCGGTGACCGATACGTTAGAGCTCGTGCCGTCGATGGCCTGGACTTCGACCAGAATCGTGTAGCGGCCGCGCGTCCAACCGCGCGAGTCGGAGGTATCGACGTTGGCGTAATGGTGCAACTCTGATTGCGTTACCACCGCCCCTTTGATGAAAGTGTAAGGCTGGCTGACGATGATTCCTTCACCAGGTTTCGATGCGGCGTCATCGACAATCAGCTTGCGATCGCGCATCACTTCCGCAACCGCGCGAAGGATCGCATCGCGGCGCGCGGTCAGGCGATACGGGTTCGGAATGACCGGCTTGGCGGCCGTTTTTCCCCCGCCGAAATTAATGCCGGATCCAGTCGTGCCGGTGTCTTGCTTGGCGCCGTTGTTAGCCGGAGCTTTGTTGCTGCTCCCGTCGCTTATCCGTTTGCTCTGCGTGTCAACCCCTTTGCCTTGTCCAAACGCAGCAGCTGCGCCAATTGAAACCACCAGCGCCGCTAAAAAGACTGTTAGATATTTCATTAGAGAATTCCTCAAAAGCGAATTGGGAAACGGGGACGACAGGTTGAGAATAGAGCACCTGATCATCAAATACAAGCGAGCGGAGAAATTCGCTACTACGAGTCGCAAAACGGCTTCACAGGTTGGCGGCTGACCTCCCGGCCTGAGTCTTTCGGCTTCGCAATAAGAATACAACTTTGCGAGCGCAAAAAAGTTCTTGATTTTTTCGTTAACTGGATTTAGTCTTGCGGTCATAGCAAGCAGGGTTCGGGAAAGAAACGGCTGATCTTCCACGGGCTGCCTCGAAAGACAACTCGCCGGCTCAGCCAAACGATCATTGGTTTTCAGCTAAGGAGTACCCTCATGAAACGCGCTCGCCGTCTTTCTCAGCGGTTGGTTCGCTGGACGAGTTTGTGTGTTTGTTTCGCGCTCGTCATAAGTTCATTCGTACTGTTTCCTTCTCAAGCCACTATTGGCAAGAACTCGATCGCGCCACAGGGACGAAGCGGTTCCCCGAACGGCAAGGGCCGGAAGGTGGATGCGCCAGCGCCGCGACCCGGTCCGCCCGAAGCGACGCTGCCAAATCTGGACGAGGTGAGGCGCAAACGACATCCTCGGCCCGAAGCGCCGATGCACATTCCGTCAAGCGTGCGGCCGCTCCGCAACCCCGTCAAGCCCTGGGATGGAATACGAGTGGGAGATCCGCTGCCATCTAAGAAGCAAGCCGCCGTAGAAACGATACGGAGCGGGAGTCGCCAGCCAGTGACCGCTGAAATCGATCGGATGGCCGTTATGACCGTGACGAATGAGTCCGCACATAACGACCGACGCAAGCGTCTCGCGGGTCGTTCATTAAGAGCAAAGGAAAAGTCACACCACCCAAGCGCAAGAGCCCGTAGTCGCGCCTTTTCTCCGCCTCCTCTAGCTGACGATCAATACGTGCAAAACTTTTTCTATTGGGCCTTGCTGCGGTATCCCAACGGGAGTGAGTCTACTTACTGGAACGACATCTTGCGAACGGCATACGCGCACGGTACTGGCTCGGTGATTCTGGCGGTACGCGAACTGGGACACACGTTGTTTGAGTCCTCTGAATATGCGGCGCGTGCGCGGTCGGACCGCGACTATGTTTACGATCTGTACAAGACTTATCTGTATCGTGACCCTGATCAGGGAGGGTGGGACTACTGGACGAGCGTGGTGCCCTCTAACGGCCGCGAGAATGTGCGCCGGGCCTTCGATTTATGTGGAGAGTTGGCCAATCTACTGAGTACTCTGACGCCAAACGGGGGAATAAGCAGCGCGGTGTCATCGCTACTATCAGCGCGGGTTGATCCAATCAACGAGCCGGGAAGCGGTCTGCTGGGCAGGCCCGCCGAGTGGAGCGTGCCGCTATTGAGTCTGCCCGGACGCGCGGGGCTCGATCTTGGTCTGACGCTTTCCTATTCGTCTACGGTCTGGACGCGGTCGGGCCCATACCTTTACTTTAATGAAGACAATGGCTGGCCGGGGCCAGGCTTCCGGCTCGGTTTTCCCACAATTCAAGAAACATCATTCGATGCGCAGGTGGGACAAAACGCTTACGTGATGATGATGCCTTCGGGACGAGTTGAGTTGCGGCAGGTGGGGACTTCAAATACTTATGAAGCCGCCGACTCCTCTTATCTCCAACTGGTCGATTACGGCAGCAGCCTGGTGGTGCGTACGACGGACGGCACGCAGCTTACTTATGGGCCATTAGCGTTGGAGTATCGCTGCACTCAGATCAAAGACCGCAACGGAAACTATGTTTCGGTTAACTATGACGGTTGGGGACATATCCTTAACATTACTGACACGTTGGGTCGTGTGATCAACTTCAATTATGACAGCTATGCGAACCTGCTTTCGATCACGCAGAGCTGGAATGGACAGACTCACAACTGGGCGACGTTTGGCTGGAGCACGCTCAACATGCAGCTGGGCTTCTCCGGGGTTTCGGTGGTGGGGACTTACAGCGGCGAGACGATTCCGGTGCTGACCCAGGTGGGATTGGATGACGGCTCGTATTTCACCTTTCAATACACTGGTGCGGGCCAAGTCAATCTCATCCGCCGCTATACTTCTGACAACGTGCAGCGCGCTTATACCGCTTACGACTATGCAACGACTCTGGATGATTGCCCACGCATCATCGACACACGCGTCTGGGCGGACAACTGGACCGGCCTCAACGGTGTGCCTGCGGAAGTCGTGACGCAGTTCAGCGAACCAGGTGACGGCTCGCACCAGATGGTCGCGCCTGACGGCACGGTCTACAAAGAGTTTTACGGTACGGGTTGGCAGAAAGGTTTGACGACGCAAAGTGAAGTCTGGTCAGGCGGAGTCAGGCAGAAGTGGACTACCACGGCGTGGACGCAGGACAACACGAGCGTTAACTATCAGACCAATCCACGTGTGACTGAAACTAATATCTACGATGCCGCGGGCAATCGGCGGCGCACGACCATCACTTACTATCCGACGACCTCTTTCAGCTTGCCGAGCGATGTCTATGAATACGCTTCGGATGGGGTCACGCTGCTGCGGCAGACACACACCAATTACCATCCGGGCTCTGTCTACACGGATCGCCGAATTATTGGCTTGGTAACGGGAAAATATGTCTTCGATGGGAGCGGCGTCTTACAGAGCTTTTTCGTTTTCGACTACGATTATGGCGGTGCGTTCATGAGCGATACATCGCAACCAGCCACTCAACATGATCCAGCTTACGGTCCCAGCTTTATTGCTGGACGCGGCAACCTTTCGCTGGTGCGACGGACTAATGCTGCCGACCCGGCGAACGCGCCGCACGATGCAGTATTCGCGTACAACACTACGGGTTCAGTAACCTCCACCACTGACCCTCTTTGGCACCAGACCAACTTCAGCTACGCAGATTCCTTCTCAGACAGCGTCAACCGCAACACGTTCGCTTATCCGACGACCGTCACTGATCCTGATGGCTACGGTTCATCAGTTCAGTACAACTTCGACTTTGGCGCAAAGACGAGTGCGCAAGGCCCGCCGCCCGCCGGTCAATCTCAGGGAGTTATTCAAACCATCGCCTACGACAGTGCGGCGCGCATGCAGCAGGTGACGACGGTGAACACTGGCGCTTACACGCGCTATGTCTACGGGCCGAACTATATGCAGAGCTTTTCCAGCGTCAATAACGTGGCTGATGATGCCTATGCCATTTCTGTGTTCGATGGTCTGGGCCGCTCGATGGGAACGGTTACTAATCATCCGGGCAGCGTGGGTGGTTACCGCATGGTGGGAATTATCTACGATCTGATGGGCCGCGCCGTGAAGCAATCCAACCCCACAGAGATCAACGGTTCCTGGGTTCCTTCCGGCGATGACGCGTCCGGCGTGTTCTACACGCAACAGACTTACGATTGGAAAGGCCGGCCGCTGGTGACAACCAATACCGACGGCACGCAGAAGTATGCGAGCTATTCCGCCTGTGGCTGCGCCGGCAGCGAAGTCGCAACGCTCACCGATGAAGTAGGAAGACAACAGAAGGTCTACAGCGACGTACTCGGTCGGACTGCCAAGACTGAAGTCCTCAACTGGGACGGCAGCGTTTATGCGGCGATGGTGAACACCTACAACGCGCGCGATCAAGTGACCCAAGTGCGCCAGTTTCAGGGCAACGATCAGAGCGGTGTCTATCAAGACACGACCATGAGCTACGACGGTTACGGTCGCTTGCAGACGAAGCACGTGCCTGAACAGGATGCCAACACGGCGACCGTTTATGCCTACAACTCGGACGACACGGTTTCTTCAGCCACCGACGCGCGCGGCGCGAGCGCGACTTACGGCTACAACAACCGCCATCAAGCGACAAGCATTAACTACAATGCGCCTGCGGGCATCACCGCGACATCGAACGTTACTTACGCGTATGACGGGGCGGGCAATCGCACTTCAATGACTGACGGCCTGGGCAGCAAGACTTACACTTACAATCAGCTTTCACAGGTAATGTCCGAGACGCGCACCTTCAATGGCGTCGGCACGTTTACGCTGAGCTACGATTACAATCTCGGCGGCGAGTTGAAGAAGATTACCGACGCCACGAACATGACCATCGACTATGCTTTCGATTCTACCGGGCGGCTCAGCGGCGTGACCGGCTCTGACAGTCTCTATGCCAACGTGTCGAACTATGCATCGAACTTTCAGTACCGCGCGTGGGGTGGATTGAAAGCGATGACGGACGGCAAGGGCTTCACTTCATCTTTGCTCTACAATTCAAAGCTCCAGCCGACGCATTTCGAGATCAGCGGCAACACCGTCAGCCAGAACTATGACTACTACAACGACGGCAGAATCAGCTTTGTGCACAATGTGACGGATGCCACTTTCGATCGATCTTACACCTACGATCACGCGGGAAGAATCATCGAAGCGAAGAGTGGGGGTCAGGCAAGAGGCACTTGGGGCGCGGCGCCTTACTATGAAACTTTTGGCTATGACGGTTTCGCTAACCTGACGGCGCGTGAAAGCCAGAGCTGGAACGGTCTTACGGACGATTTTGACAGCACATCTTACACGAACAATCGGCGCGGCGGTTGGGGTTACGACGCTGATGGACGCAACACGACGATCGACACGCGGACGAACACGTTTGACGCAGTCGGGCAACAGACGGCGATGAGCGCGACGGCAATCCCTCTCATCGGCTCGTCTTACACCGTGAATCAGGCAATTAGTTACGATGGCGACGCGGCGATGTCGAAGGAAGTGGACACGCAATCGAACGCGCCCGGCTATGCGAACACAACTTACCATTTGCGTTCGAGCGTGCTGGGTGGAGCGATCATTGAAGAGATTAATTCCAGCGGTCAGAAGAATGTGGGCTACGTTTACGCTGCGGGACAATTGTTGGCAACACAGCAACCCAACAATCCCAATATGGTGACCTGGAAACACAACACACCGGCCGGCCCCACCCAGTACACGGTCAACACTTATAACAATGCAACCGGCCGCACAGAGTTTGATCCGCTGGGCGCAAACTTGTCTCTGACTGCGCCCGAAGACCCGCCACCCAGCGAAGGCAATGGCGACATCGGCGCGGGTCATTTCGGCGGCATCATGGACGCGCGGTGGAGCGACTTCTTCAACGTGTCGGGTGGCTGCATGATTGATTTCATGGCGGCATCTTGTAGCCAAGCGATGGGTCTCGTGAATATGGGTGCAGGTGTTCTAACCGACCCTTATCAGATGCCCGCGACGGGAGGGGCATGGTCTCCAAAGTTGGGGAAATACATTGGGGTTGGTATCTTGGGTTGGGATCCATTTACGGGCCTCTTAGGATATTCCATCTTTCAGCCGAAACCGAAAAGCAAAGGCGACAAGCCGGGGCCTGGGGCTAATGGAAAGGTAGAACCGCAGAACCCTGCACCCACAGAAGCGCAGCGGAAATGCGACCAGAAACTTGCAAGTATCTTCGGTGACGAAGGCTCGGTCGCAGCAGGCAGCGGCTTTGAACCGCCCAACATGCCAGGTAAGGAAAATCAATTTCGCGGC
>ORMF011062559.1_pt1 | contig 23666 bp, 22 predicted proteins | sample 1779871 | NCBI WGS metagenome assembly ORMF01 (sample SAMEA104232316, study PRJEB22302) | groundwater metagenome | biome: forest; feature: aquifer; material: groundwater | place: USA | collected 2011-08-07 | depth 5.4 m | reverse complement strand
GAAAGCATTATCGAGAACACCATGAACAGCAGATTGTTTCCGGTGTTCCAGGCGGCGAACGCCACGATGACCAGAATGATAACGAAGATGACGCCGCCGGTGGTGACTTCTACGGGAAAACCGCTGTCAGAGATTTCGGCAAACGCCGCGCGAGAGAGCGGCGGCACGACCAGCAGAACGATCAGCACGATGAAGACCAAAGAGGCAATCGCGCCGGTGCTGGCAAGTTGCGGCTCTCCGAGGCGGCGCGCGAAAAGGGTCAACAGCGCAGTTGCTAATCCAGCCAGGACCAGCAGCGTGCCCAGGATTGCGCGCCACCAGCTCTTGAGTCCGACAAACTTTAGTTTGTCGTGCCCGGCGCGATCAGCTTCTTGAGCAGCCGCGACAAACTGAAGTTTGTCGGACACCTTCATCTTGTCTTACAACGGGACGCTGATTGTTTTCAGAATTTCATGCAGGACGGTTTCGGCCTCCTCGCTGCGACGCATGGCCGAAGAATAGCGAGAGCTGACCGTGAGGCGGTGCGCGAACACGGGAACTACCAAACGCTTGATGTCGTCGGGAACGCAGTACGTGCGCTCTTCGGTCAAAGCCAGCGCCTGAGCCGCGCGAAACAGCGACAGCGTGCCGCGCGGACTGACGCCGAGATCGAGCATCTCGGACGATCGCGTGGCGGCCACGACGCGCATCAGATAGTCGACGATCGCGTCATCAACCGAAACTTCACTGACCGCGCTTTGCAGCTCCAAAACGTCCGCGGCCGTCATCACCGGTTCGACGGCATCGAGCGGTTCGGCGTGCTCGCGATCGCGGAGCATCTGCTTTTCGTCGCGCGCGCCGGGGTAACCTATGCGCAAGCGCAGCATGAAACGATCGAGCTGCGATTCCGGCAAAGGGTAAGTTCCGTGATGCTCGATCGGGTTCTGGGTGGCGAGCACGATGAACGGTTGCGGCAGCGCGTGCGTCACGCCTTCGACCGTCACTTGCCGTTCGGCCATCGCCTCGAGCAACGCCGATTGAGTCTTCGGTGTGGTGCGATTGATCTCGTCGGCGAGTACGACGTTAGCGAAGATCGGGCCGGGCTTCCAATCAAAGACCGAGGCTTGCTGATTGAAAACCGAGAGCCCGATAACATCCGACGGCAGCAGATCGGAAGTGAACTGAATGCGCTGGAACGAACAGTCGAGCGCCCGCGCCAGCGCGTGTGCCAGCGTGGTTTTGCCGACGCCGGGAACGTCTTCAACCAAAAGGTGTCCGCCGGCCAGCAAGGTCACCATCGCCAGCCGCACGGCTTCCGGCTTGCCGCGAATCACGCGCTCAATGGCGCTTTGCAGCAGATCGATTCTCTCCGCCGCCGTGGCGAGCGCTTCGGAGCGCGCAGGCGCTGTTCGTAACTCTCTCATCGGCCTCATTCTACATGCTGCGGCCACAAAAGTCCGCAACCGCCTGCGGTAGCGGGCGGTTAATCTACGTCGAGACTGGTAAGTCTTAGAGATCAACCGCCCGCTACCGCAGGCGGTTCTGACATACTCCCCGGTGGCGCGACTCCGACCAGTGTAGTAAGATTCCTCCATCAATTGACCGGGCTTCGGTTATCCTTTTCGGAACTGCCGTCGCAAGGCGTCGTTTAGCAAGTTGAGGAATTACTTATGAAAGAGACTCACCGCAACTGCCCCAACGAACTCGGCTTCACGCTGATCGAGCTGATGATCGTAATCGCGATCATTGGAATCCTGATTGGCGCCGCCGTGATTGGATTCAAAGCCGCCCAAAAAGCCGGAAACGAAGCGGCAACTCTGCAGGATCTCAAGACGATTGCCGCCATAGAGATTCAGTACTACAACACGCACAATCGCACCTTCGGAACCTTTGAACAGATGGTGCAGGACAAAGTGCTAAGCACCAAGTTCCAGAGCAATCCGCCGTCCACTGACGGCTACATCTTCACGCTGAAAGTGATTCCAAAGTCCGCCACCCAACCAACGTCATACACGTTGAATGCCGACCCGCAAACCGACACCACCGGCAGCAACCACTACTACCTTGATTCAGCTGACGGCTCGATTCACGTTAACGCGACCCAGCCGGCTGGCCCTAACGATGCGGCGCTCGGCGGATAGCCGACGAGATCCGCTAAGTCGATTCCACGCAGGCCAAGCTTGGCTCTTACGCTGGCTTCGTGCTAAAAGAGCCGAGCAAACCCGATTCGGTTCTCTGGAGGAAAACTGATGTCCACGCGCCTGCTTTCGGCGGAGCTTCGCCGCTGCACCCTCGTCTTCTGCACTGTTCTCTTTGCCGGCAGCTTCGCTTCTGCTCAAACATCCAACGGCGGCACGCGTCTGTTGCGCACGCCTACGGTGAGCGCCACGCAAATCGCATTTGCTTACGCGCAAAATATTTGGGCGGTGCCGCGCGCGGGCGGCGCGGCGCGCCGCGTCACGAGTTTCCAGGGCCAGACGACGAATCCGCATTTCTCTCCGGACGGAAGATGGATCGCCTTTAGCGGCGAGTACGCCGGCAACTTTGATGTGTACGTAGTCGCGGCTGAGGGCGGCGAGCCGAAACGTTTGACCTGGCATCCCGGCGCGGACACGGTGCAGGGCTGGACTCCCGATGGCCGATCGATTCTCTTTTCGTCCACCCGCGCAACGTGGACGCCCAGCGGCGCCCCGCGCTTCTGGACCGTCCCGGCGGAAGGCGGCGTCGAAGAGCCGATGTCTTTGCCGCGCGCCTATCAAGGCAAGATCTCGGCGGACGGATCACACATCGCTTATCGCATGAACAATTCGTGGGACGAAGAGCGCCGCAACTATCGCGGTGGGCAGAATCGCCCCGTTTGGATCGTCGATCTCAAGAGCTACGATTTGGTTTCGCCGCCCTGGACCGATTCAAAAGACATGGATCCGGTTTGGGTGGACGACACGGTTTACTTCATCTCTGATCGCGACGGCGTCGCCAACGTTTGGTCGTACCAAACGAAAACAAGGAAGCTGACGCAGGTTACGAAATTCACCGACTTTGACGTCAAAACTTTGGATTCCAGCCCGAACGCGGTTGTGTTCGAGCAGGCCGGCTACGTTCACGAACTTGATCCGAGAAGCGGCAAGGAACACATCGTTAATATTACCGCGACGGGCGATTTTCCGTGGATGATGCCGCGTTGGGAAGACGTGACCAGTCGCATGACGAACATGGCGCTCTCGCCAACCGGCAGGCGCGTCGTCGTCGAAGCGCGCGGAGAAATCTTCACGATTCCGGTCGAGAAAGGCGACGTGCGCAATCTGACTAACTCAAGCGGCTCAGCCGAGCGCGACCCGGCGTGGTCGCCCGACGGAAAATCTATTTCCTACTTCAGCGATAAGTCGGGCGAGTACCGCCTCTACATCGAAGCGCAGGATGGCCTGACTCCGCCACGCGAAATCGCGCTCGATCATCCGACGCATTACTACACTTCGTCGTGGTCGCCCGACTCAAAGAAAATCCTTTTCACCGACACTGGTCTGCACGTCTGGGTCGTGGATGTTGCCAGCGGCAAAGCGAAAGTTGTTGGCAGCGATCCGTGGATGGTGCCGCAACGCACGCTGAATCCCGTGTGGAGTCCCGACTCGAAATGGGTAACGTACTCCAGCCGGCTGCGCTCGATGTATCACGCGATCTTCGTCAGCAACGTCGAGACCGGCGAAACCAAACAAGTAACCGACGGCCTCGCCGACGCAGTCTGGCCCGCGTGGGATGCGAGTGGGAAGTATCTTTGGTTTCTAGCGTCGACCGATTTTGGTATGCGCTCGCAATGGCTCGACATGACTTCGTACGATCACGACGAGAACTTTGGTTTGTATTTCGCCGTGCTAAAGAAAAGTGACGCCAGCCCTTTGCTTCCTGAGAGCGACGAAGACCGGGGCGTCGGCACCGGCCGGCGCGCCGCCTTGCCCGGCATTTGCGTCGGCGATGGTTCGACGCCGGGAGCCGATGCGCCTGCGGGCGAACAGCCGACACCGCGTGGTCCGCGCCCACCCGTGACGGTGCAGATCGACTTCGACGGATTGTCGAAGCGAATACTCTCCGTGCCGGGTGTTCCTGAACGTCAATATTCAGAATTGCATTCCGGCGTCGACGGAATCGTTTACTACCTCGAGGCCGGCGCGCGTGGGCAAGGTGGCGGCGGTGGAGGCCTTGGCGGTGGTGGCGGCAGCGAATTGATTCGTTATCGCCTGTGTGATCGAAAGGCCGCGCCGTTCGTTGCCGGTATCGCGGCATATGAAATCAGCGCGGATGGTCACAAGATTGTCTATCGGGCGGCGGGCGGCGGAGGCGGTCCCGCAGCCTTTGGTGGCCGGCCACCTGCTCCCTCGCTCTTTGTCGTTGACGCAGATCGAACGCCGCCACAGCCGGGAACTGGCCGGCTCAACGTCAACCTCCGCATGTATCTCGATCCAAAAGAAGAGTTCAAACAAATCTTCAACGAAGGCTGGCGCAACCAGCGCGATTATCTCTACGTGCCGAACATGCACGGCACCGATTGGCCGAAAGACAAAGAGATGTATGGAGCGATGCTTCCTTACGTGATGCATCGCGCCGATCTCAATTACTTAATCGACATGATGGGCTCAGAGATCGCGATCGGGCACTCATATGTTCGGGGTGGCGACATGCCTGAGGTGCCGCAATCGCCGGGTGGTTTGCTCGGCGCGGACTTTGCGGTCGAAGGTGGCCGTTACAAAGTCACGCGCATCTACGACAACGAGAATTGGAATCCCGATCTGCGTTCGCCGCTTTCGTCGCCGGGAGCGAATGTGAACGTCGGTGATTACATCCTCGCCATCAACGGCATTGAGCTGAAAGCGCCCGATAATATTTATCGCCTGCTCGACGGAACGGCAAACCGGCAGACGTCGCTGACCATTAACGATAAACCTTCGATGGATGGCGCGCGGCATGTGACCGTCGTGCCGGTGCCGAACGAACAAGCGCTGCGCACCCGCGCGTGGGTCGAATCAAACCGGCGTCTAGTTGAAAAAATCTCTGGCGGCCAGCTCGCTTACGTCTATTTGCCGAACACGGGACAGCCCGGCTACACCAGCTTTAATCGTTATTACTTTTCGCAGCAGGACAAGAAAGGTGTGGTCATCGATGAACGTTATAATGGTGGCGGCTCCGCGGCCGATTACATCATCGACGTGCTGCAGCGCGACTTTGATGGTTACTTCAACAACGTCGCCGGCGATCGTTATCCATTCACCAGCCCCGCCGCCGGCATCTGGGGGCCGAAGGTGATGATCATTAACGAGATGGCCGGCTCTGGCGGCGATCTGATGCCTTACATGTTCCGATATAGGAAAATCGGTTTGCTCGTGGGCAAGCGAACCTGGGGAGGGCTCGTCCACACCGCGGACACGCCGCCTTTCATCGATGGTGGTTCGATGATCGCTCCGCGCGGTGGGTTCTTTGCCCGCGACAATCGATGGGCGGTTGAGAACGAAGGCGTCGCGCCGGACATCGATGTCGAAAACTGGCCCAAAGAAGTGATTGCCGGAGGCGATCCACAACTTGAGCGAGCGGTGACGGAAGGAATGCGGATGCTGAAAGAGCACCCCGTAGATCGCGCCACGAAAGAGCCGCCGTCGCCAAAGTGGGGTGTCCGGCCAAAGCGGTGAGTGTCCGGCAAATGAATCGCGATCGGCTGAATCGCGATCGGCTTGAACCATTCGACGCTAGATAGTAGGGTGTTCACATGATCGAATCATCCGAGATTGAAAGGATGTCGGTCCGGGAGCGACTCCAGACGATGGAGCAGCTCTGGGACTCGCTCTGCCACGATGCCGAGCTGCATTCCCCGGAGTGGCATCGAGACGTCCTGGCTGACCGGAAGGCGCGTGCTCAGCGTGGAGAAGCGAAGTTTCTAACGATGGTCCAACTCAAGTCGCGTCTACGAGGCCCCCAGCCATGATGGTGGTCGTCCTCGAGGACGCTGCGGAGGACATTGAATCAGGCAAACGCTTCTATGAATCGTGCGAAGCGGGAGTTGGTGATTACTTTGCCGAGTCGATTCTCTCCGACCTTGACTCGCTCGTTCTTTACGCTGGCATTCATCCCATCTATTTTGGATTCTCCAGAATGCTTTCAGATCGATTTCCATTCGGAATCTACTATGAGGTTGAAGGTGACTTGGCGTACGTTTATGCCATCCTGGATCTGAGGCGCGATCCGCTTTGGATTCGCAGCGAGCTGACCAAGAGAAGCTAGCGAGAGTGGTCTTACGAATGCCGAACACCAAACCGACAAGACTGATAGTCGGCATCACCGGCGCCACGGGCACGATCTTTGGCGTGCGGCTGTTACAGATGCTTTACGGCTCAGGTGTCGAGACGCATCTGGTGATGAGCAAATGGGGCCAACGTACGCTCGCGCATGAAACTCAGTACAGCGTCAAAGATGTGCAGAACATGGCCACAGAGAGGTATCCGATCGGCGATCAGGGAGCCGCGATTTCCAGCGGTTCGTTTATCACACTCGGGATGGTCATCGCGCCGTGCACCATGGGAACGCTCGCGGCTATCGCGCATGGACTGGGAAGCAACCTGATTCATCGGGCGGCCGACGTCATGCTGAAAGAGCGGCGCACAAGCTGGTTTTGGTCGTGCGCGAGTCGCCGTTAAATGAGATTCATCTCGAGAACATGCTGAAGCTATCGCGGATGGGTGTCGTGATTCTGCCGCCCATGCCCGCTTTCTATAATCATCCGCAGAATCTTGAAGACCTGATCAATCACACGACGATGCGGATCCTCGATCAGTTCGACATTCATCTCGATGTGATGAACCGCTGGGATGGCGTGATGTTGAGCGAGGGACAAGACCTGATCGAGAAAGACAGCGACAAGGAACCGCACAAGCTTTAATTTTCAAATCACGAACTTGTGGAAGTGCGCCGGCCAGACTTGATCGAGTAAGATAAGTAATTAGGCCCGCTTGGCTCAGCAATAGAGCACTCGCCTCTAGATTGCGTGCCTAAAGGACTTACAAAACACCCTCTTGACCCGTTGCGGACATTGTGCGGACTTTTCCTAGCGAGTACGCAACCTCACTAACTAAAGCACTTACCTATACTAACAAACCGCAATTTGGCAGATACGGCAACTTTGAACCGCATACCTGTCGCCGTCTCAAACCGACGCTCTACCAGAAGGGCTATATGCAAAGATGCTGGTTCTCGCCAACGACCGCATCACTATCGGGAGAGTCGGATAAGGGCATTTGACCATTGGGAAGCTGAACCTCCGGGAGAGTCATGCCTATGTGTAGCTCTGCATCGTTGCCGCCGCACGATGAAGAGTGAACCGTCCCTGCCGGATGATTGAACGCCAGACGTGGAGCGCGCGACAAAGCTTGAATTCTGGATTGCCGGACCGTATATGACGTGGCAACTAGGGCGGGTGCTGAAAGTATCCGCCATGCGCTAAGAGCTGAAGGTCCCGCCGTGTTATCTGCCCAGCCAGGAAGCGTAAGCGCGTATATCGACCATAGGCACGGTGGCGCTCGTTTGAAGCCGGGCGATCAATTCCAATAGAAACGCTGTTGCCGGCTTTCCGTCGGGCGTAATGGTGTAACAGCCTTCCGCATCGCAGCCAAATGTGCCGTGAGCGGCAACGCACCCGACATCGAGGCGGCTATCCGGTTCGCTCACGAGCGCGTCCATAAGTGGCTGGCCGAGGGCAGGCTTCCAATCACTCTCGAAGCTCAATAGTCCGCCGAAGATGTGCGGCAAAGGTTTTGCGGGGTATGTCCCACCGGCGTACGGGATCGGTAGACTCGTTCGACGCAGTCGGCGGACACTCGCCACCTTTTTCTGCGCGTATTCAACTTCGCCGGCGTTGATAGATTGCTTGGCCTCGAACGCTGCATAGACGCTCTCGGCCGGGATGATGATCTGATTCTCGTAGTTGAAAATGAAGGGCGTGTATTGCCGATCGAATATGACGACGTCGATCTGCTCGCTGAATGTCCCATTGCTGTCAACGACGTGGGCTTTGTCGACTCGATAGCGCAGGGGCAGATAGGTTTGAAGCAGTTCAAGCCAGACGTTCTGGCTCGCATCGCCCTTCGTAGTGGGATGCCCGAATGCCTTGCGCGCGATCGCTAAACGCTGCTGGATATCGTCATGCAGATCGGCAAGAAGTTCTGAAAGGGACCAAGTACTCATCGGACAATCTGATTCCAGTCGGTTGCTTTCAAGGCTTGTACGGCCGACGCTTTGACTGTGGCCTGCTCTGCCGCACTGAGATCGTCGGAAATAATGTTGTTGGTGTTTGCCGGATCGATGACACGCGCATTGGAGAAACTATCTCGGAGATACTCAAAGACTTTCCACGTGTTACTCGATAACGATGCGTGCTGGCCGGACAGTGCGGCGATAACAGTAAGCTCCAGGTAGAAGGAAGGAAACTCCAAACCCTTCTGGTTCCGCCAGAGCTTGATGATCCTACTTTCGTTGATGCGGCTGCCTCGTATCACGTGCGCGATGTGTGTTGTCACGTTTGTCTTGGTCCATGAGTCAACTTTGCGACGGTAGAGGCTATGATCGTCGCCGTACGAAGCCTGACGCTTGGCTGGGACCAAGTCTACCTCATAGCCGTTTACCTGGATGTGAACCGAGACGTTCTGGCGCCTGGGGCTGTATCCTTTATCCGCCATTCTCTTGAAAAGGCGCTCGTAAATTTCCTTGAGCGTGTTCGTCGTGTCCTCTTTGAGGGAGATGAAAAGATCTATATCCGTGCCGCTGTTGTTCGCGGTGCCTTTTGCGAAAGATCCACTCGGGCTAACGCCCACGAGTTGCGTGCCTGCCCACTCTGCGATGATCGGCTGAATCTGGCGCTGCACACCGCGCACCGCCGAAAAGGGACCGGCATCAACGGCCTCGCGTGCAAGAATGCTCTGCAGATAGCTGTCGGCACTCATTAAGGCCTCTTTGTTGCTTCGAGATCATACTTCGCAATGATCTCGCCACTCATACTCACTCAAACCTTCGTTATAAATCAGCCTTCAACACAAAGAAGAAACTAGGGGCTATTTGTCGCTCCTAGTTACGATTCGTGCTATTACCGTGGCGAGTCGGCAATCGTTCTGAGGATGCGATCAACCCCCGCCTCCCAGGTTTCGAATAGATTAACCCAATGCAAGTCACGAAGCCTGTCATCCGAAGGTGTGCAATCATCCAACCTTGCTGGAATTATGAACACTGAAGAGATCGGATATTCCTCGAGTATGTCGAGAGCATCCTTTAGTTCCTTCTGGACGTAACCTTTCTTGCTCACCGAATTGCGTGATAGAAGCGCAATAAAGTAGCGACTCTTTCTTATCGCTTGTCTGATGGTAGATTTCCAATTTTGACCAGGCAGCAACGACTCGCTATCTATCCAGACACTTAGTCCTTTAGCGCTCAATTCGTTGTACAGCTTGAACGCGACAGCAGAATCCTCTCGCGCATAACTAAGAAATACTCGAGGTAGAGTGCCGGCGCTCTCCGCTAGATTCTTGCCGGCCGCGGCCTCTTCCGCGACAGCCTCCATGAACGCCATGCAGGTCTTGCCTTCCGCTCTCATGAAACTATTGTAGGCATTTTCCTTTTGATTTGGACTACTCTTGTCAGAATGCGTCGTTATCCGTTTGAACCGATCGGCTTCATGCGGGAGATGTCGTTCCAGAAACGCAAGAAAGTCCCTTTTCCACGCTTCATAAGCGTTCATACCCTGAATTCGAAGATCGGATCGCAGGGGCGAAAGTATTTTGTCGTCGAAGTCTCTTTTGAGATTCTCTAGTCGTTCTTTGAATTGGGCTTCGCGCGTAAGCGACCTCCCAAGGTCTTCTTCCGTCTGCGCCGACGGTCCGCTGTCATTTCGATTCGCAGTGTTACTTTCTCCTGTAAACCCTGTAACTCCTTTTGCGGTCAATTCAACGTTAATCCTATCGATGTACCGCTTGCCCGTTCTAGATTCTCTATGCGGGTCGCCAACAATATTCAGGACTTTTTCAGCGGCCAGCCTTTTGATCTCGTCAACCTGATTCTGAAAGTTTTGCAAGTCCTCTTCCCGGGCGCTTTCAGGCGCGTACTTTCTTTGACCCCGTGTTAGAGCAAGGTGCTGCAGGAATTGTTGTAACCGGCTATCCATTACTGTCGATTGGATGCTTGCGTGTCTGGTCTCTCTGAACTTCCACTGGCCACGAACTAGTCTTCAACCTGTCGCCAGAGTTAATGACAATTGATAACCACCTTCCACCGCGCGTTCATAAGTGACTATTCGACCTAATGCGTTAAGACGCTGACCCAAGAACAAACAAAACGTGGCGGGAGCGTAAAGGACCAAATGCGTTTGGTTCGCACGATAGCTGTTTCGAGAAGCTCGTATTAATTCCTTCGCTCGAACAGCGAGCGCGACCGCATCTTCATTGCTGGTTATGGCGCCATCCCCTGGTCCATTATCCGGCTCGGCGTACACGAGCGCCTTTAGTTTGCCGGACAACTGTGCAGCTAACGCTCGAACATCCTCGGTTGAGTCGCCTGTAATTGAGAGCGCCAGCAGAATGTCTCGTCCGCCGGACTCATATGACTCTTCCTTCACTTGAAAGGTCCGATTTGAGAGTTGCACGTCCGATCGCCAAAGGTAATTCTCTCCTCGTGTAGGCTGCTCAGCTCTAAACTTAAAACCGGCCACTTCTGAAAACTTCGCGCCAACCGCCAGTATGGCCGTCAACGGAAGTTTGCCTCGAAAATCAATGTACGATCCATTTGATTGCCGTAATAGCTCGGCCCTCGCCTGCTCAATCTCGCCAAACAGGGTCTGGTCCCAAACGGTTTGGTCGGGGATCCGCCGGGTGGCTCGGTCAAAATACTGGGTCCAGTCAAGTTCCACGGTCGGCCGACGATCAAAAGCCCGCTTTCCCCAACCGTGAATCCAAAGACTAACGGCGGGGTCGTCAATCCTTGCCGCAATCAAATCTCTGCGATTGATCACATCCAGCAAAACGTCACGAGTGATTCGCTTGCGTTCTGCGCCTAATTCAACCCACACACGCACTTCGTCGATTGCGATTGCCCGGGCATTCTCTCCCATCCGCAATCCGTACCGAGCCATCCGCTCATCGACCATCTCTTCAAAATCACTTATGCCGGAAAACCCCAGGCGCAGTCGTAGATCGCGACAGAACTCGACGATCTCTGCATCTGTCGCACCAAGTTGTTTCATCCAGGCCTGGCGTGCCTTTCCCGCTGCCGACCGCGGGGTGCAACTAAAGAAGTCGTCTGAGAAAGTATATCCTCGCGAGCGCAGAAAACTTCCGAGGTCCTGAGCGGAAGGCCAGTTGCTTACCAGCCACACCTCGACGGGTCCAGTTTTGCGCAGTTCTTTCCAGCTATCGAAAAGTTTTTCGAGTAGCGATCGCGCCCCGGATAGAACCTCGGCGAGATTTGTAAAGGAGTAAGCGTTTCGTTGATCCACATGCCATTTAATCTGAACGTACCTTGCGGCGCGACCAGAAACGGCGTTCGGATGTAGTGTAACGTCATCTGCCGAACCCGCCTCGGGATGCTCAACGTATCCGTATTCGTAGGGAGAATCCTCGTCAAGAAGACGCAGCAGTTCGTACCAGCTGTAGAGATGCTGGTAACGGTCCCCTTCCAGCCGCGCAGCGCTTTGATCTCCCAGAACTTACCTCACTAAGGAGTTTTGATCCTTACACTACGAACGAATGCTTTCGTCGCGATGAAACCATTCAACCGAATCCGTCGCGAGCGTATTCCTCTTGATTTCACGGCTATTACCATGGCAAAAACGTCAAAGTCGTAATCCGTATCCTTCATTATGCCACTTAAAGTCAGCAGGTCTCCTTCTGATGGCCGGTTCAGTCGACCGACGTGACTGTGCCATTCGCCAACGTAATCGGCTCCGGACTTCTTGTAGCACTCTCGCAGTATCTTGGCGCAGTATTCGGTATCACGCAGGAAATATGACGGCATGTGGACAGCGTTGGGTCCCGGCCCCGAAGCGTGGCTTACTCGGATTAAGCCCGATGGTCCTGACTGTCCAATCAGAATGCCTCCCGTCTCTAAATTTCGTGAGAACGTTGCCACTTCGCGCTCTATTATTGCTCGACTCTCGTAAGTCATGTAGAGCCGCGGATGGGGTGCAGGATCAGACTGATGATCCCTGGAGGCTCGCCATGATCTCCTCGTACGCTCTATCAGACTCTTTATCAACTGGCCTCCCGATATCTCCGCAAACGGGGCATGTATCCTGTAGTTCAAGATGCACCCAAGTCGTACTAAAGGGGCGCTCAAAGTTAAAGGGCCCAGAGAGGTCCGTTACTACTCTTCCACCCCAGGTGAGATAATCACTCGGAAGCGGATCAGCGGCCGACTCCCCGGTCAGAAGAGTACTGATTGCAACGCGAGACTGCAGAGCAGCCACAATTGCGACGTCGGCCCGACTCCCTTGATTGATTGCTTGTGCCTCTTCACTATGCTCCGTTTCCCTTCCATACGGGATGTGGCGCCCGGCATCTTCGGCGTCCGGCAACGCCTGCAACGCTCCAGCTTTAGTTAGCGCCAGCCGAGTGCATTCGTAGCACGCGGACTCTCCGGGTCTGACTCGGATTATTTCTCCGATGCCAGCGTTCTGAAATGTGCAGGCCATTACCAGTGGCGTTCCCGAACGCACAGCAACATAATTAGCAAGTCGACGAGACAGAATGCTATCGGTTGCGCAAAGAACCAAATCCACTTGACCCATTACTTTCCATAAATCACTGGCGTCTTCGACAACATCTTGCTCGTGCGTAATAACTTTGGATGGCAGGTCATAACTGGCAATCAGATCTCCGACGGCAAGGACCTTGGCCCGACCGATGTGCCGTAAGTCGCAAGCATGCCGGAAGACATTGTCGCTGGACAGAACGTCCTTGTCGAAGAGATGAAGAGTCCCGACGCCTGCGGCCGCAAGATTAACCGCCGCCATCGAACCACCGCTGCCTACACCGAAAATTGCTACGCGCTTTGATTGAAGTGATTGGGTTGGCTTTAATCCATCTACACGCGCGGACAATCGGGGCTCACTTGCCACGGTGTGCACCGTGCCAATCCCGATCTTGTTCTCATACAAGTAGATGAGGTTGACGCTGGCATCCTGTTCGGCAATCGGCTCGATGCAACAGAGGTTTGAAACTGCGTCATTCAATAAATCAAGCGGTTGTCCATCAGCCAGCCAGTCTATTAAATTGATTCTCGAAATACTCTTCGCTTTAAGCGCCGCAGCGAAACCCGTTTTAACGGCTACCCACGCAACAAGGCTTTTCATTGACGTGCCGTGAACCCACGACCAATGAGCAAAGAGCCGCGCAGAGCCTGCCGCGAAAAGCGGGTCGCCATCACCGATTTGGCTCGTTAGCGCGACCGCAAGACCTTCATCTTTGAGGAGGCTGCCCTGGAAATAACCCCGCGTACCTGCTCTGAGCGAAACAGTTCCCAGCTGTTCGGCAATGATGAGTCGAAAAAAAAGCACGCGTGCGCTTACTCCTCAAATAACTTGGCCCGTCCCGCATCAGGCATTTTGGAGATAAGCCCGTTTTTGTAAGCCAGGTAATTGAAATACCAATCCGCTACCTTTTCAATAACGTCGCGTGCGGAATAAGAGATGTCCCAGCGGCTTGGCTTGACGATGCAAACGCGTCCGTCTTCCCACCGATGCCATTCATGTCCCCACTCTTCGGGCGGAAGTTCTGGCGAAATAGGGAAGACCCTAATTGCGGCGATGGGAAATCCGTGTGGATACTCCACCCGAAAGCGCAACGGAGGCGCGTTAATTGATGGTGGACTTTCTGTTGTCTGCCCTTCCCAAGTAAGCAAGCCTTCAGCGAACTTCAGTTCAAAGTCCGGATAGGCCGAGTGTACCAAGCTATACTCCTGAACGAGTCGGCTGCGATCACCCTCAAACCAGGAGTTTCGTTTGGTTTCATCCACTTGGTAGACGTACCTCTTAGAAGAACGGCTGATCTTTAAGAGGGCGCGGACCGCTACCTCCTACCGTACTCGCAGCAACTCCCAACGCCAGATCCTTCGAACCGCTTTCAGTCTTCAGTGACAGCGGGAACTTATCCCCGAGAATCTTCCGCCATTCTTCGGAAGCTTCCTTTTCCCACTTTGCGTCGAGAGCCTTGCGGGCAATCACAGACGCATCCGAGATCAACTTGTGAACTGCCGAAAAATCCTCACCAGTCAAACGATGGAGCACGTTGTGCGCCGGCACGCCATGGTCAGGCATTGTTGGCACAGTGTTCAAAGTGGCATAGGTACTGTAATTGTTCTTTATCGCTTCGAGAGTTTTGGTAATACCCTCCGCTACCGACGCAATCCCATCTAGACAGCATTGTCCGATCATATGCTCAAGTGGGTAACCCTTAGGATATTTTGGTGCTTCGGGCCCGATCCGTCGTATCCACTTGATGGCCTTGACGACGTTTATATAATGCTTGTTGCACGCTTTATTTTTCTCCCAAGTCCATTTAATCTGAGCGAGGGGGTGGGTCTCGTCCCATTCATCAGCGTCGCGGTCAGGTATGTGGAGCGGAGATAGTTTCCATTCAGCCTCTTTCCTGGCTAACTCGATTCGCGCCCCAATCCCGGGCAGACTGCGCTCGGCGAAGGAAACGTAAGAGGGTACGAGCCTCCAGTCATCAACTTCTTCCGGGGTATCCATAGAGGTAACGCTGGCGGATTTGAGCGCCAACGTTTCGGCCTCTGATGGCGCCGAAGTGATTACCAGGTCGAGGTCCACATAGGATAAACCGATTCCGATAGAGCGTCCTTGAAATTCCCATTTCCCTTCGTAGTGTTTATTCAGAAGGGGCACGAAGAGATTCATTGCTTCTTGAGGCGTGTATTCCTCCCGTTTGAGTTTAGTGACTACCACGAGATCGACGTCTGCGCGCTTGTCACCCTTCGGACGGACTGCGGTCGCCCGACGAAAGCTTCCCTGCAGAAACGTACTCACAATAATTGGCGACAAGGTTTCATCTTCGAGCAGCCTACTTTTCAGCGTCTTGTAGCCAGTCCTCATATCCTCAAGCTGATTCGCGGTCGGGCGAATCTCAGTTAAGAATTCTCTGAACGATGAATGCATTTCCAACATGTTGAAATTTTCCTCCTTATGATCATCTACTCAATCATTGGGAATCGCAGTTACTACAACACCTTGAATCTGAAAGTCTCTCGTTAGAATCATTGGGCTATGCGCGACTGAGCTTGACTTAGGTCTAAGTACGATCGCGTTTGGTGTGCGGCGAAATTCTTTGATGGTTGCCGCATCATCAATGAGGGCCACCACAATGTCTCCATTTTCAGCCACTGATTGCTGTCTTACCAAAACTAGATCCCCGTCGTTTATACCGGCTTGGTCCATCGAATCCCCTTTTGCCCGCAGAAGAAAGTGTCGGTGACTCGGTTTGGCCAATCTCGCCGATACCGGAATCATTGCTTCGATGTTTTCTTCGGCAAGTAGGGGAACACCACACGCTACGCTGCCAAGCAATGGCACCAGTACTGTACGTGCATGGCTCTTGTCTTCATAGAGATCCTTCACCAGGCGAAGTCGACCATCCACTCGCCGTTCTACGCGCCCATGTTCTATTAACTTTTCTAGGATTAGAGCTGCTGAGCGCGGAGAGTTGTATCCCAACTCCGCTTGGATCTCCCGCACTGAAGGCGACCTACCTTGCTGAATTAACGAATTTCGAATAAACCTGAGAGCCTGAGCTTCCTTCGGAGAGACTGCGTGTTGTTCTGGCATGGCATACTAAGCGTATGCGAGTGTATGCGTTTCGTCAAGTCGTTCCAGGATGAACCAACGCGCCCGGCGTGTACGTATTTAAGAGAGGGGTCGTAAAGTGTAAGATAAGAACGGAAGCTGCGTATCGAAGTCATTCCTGGAGATATTATCTGAGGCCTACATACAACATCGGGGAAATAATCGGGACCGGGTCGTTTGGGGAAGTTCGTTTGTGCACTGTGAACGACACTGGGCGCCAGGTTGCCCTGAAATTCCTCCACAACATATCAGAAGATACGCTCCGCAGATTCAATCGCGAAGGGAGGATTCTTTATGAGAATCTCGATAACAAGTTTGTCGTGGATCTTCTCGACTACAATCTAAACGTCTCGCCGCCATTCCTCGTACTTGAATATTGTAAGCACGGATCACTAGCAGGTTGGGTGACTCAGCGGCGCTCCTGGGAAACGGTCGCGCTTGCGCTCTCCCACGCCACGCAAGGCCTTGCCGGAATCCATCACGTCAGAGGGTTTCACCGTGACATTAAACCCGACAACCTGCTTCTAACTACAGATCAAGAAGACAAGCTCATCGTCAAACTATCAGACTTCGGATTGGCCCGCACTCCCTTCTCCGTCACCGGATCCATGACCGCGTCACCGGCGGGAACCGAGGGCTACATCGCCCCTGAAATAAGAGCAGGCGGCCGCTTCACACCTGCAGCCGACATTTACTCATTGGGAATCACAGGTATTGAACTCCTCACGGGGAGCAAAGCCAGTGACCAACTACTCTTTTGTGGCGCTCCACAGAGCTTCCGCTCGAATTTGCAACTAATGGCGGCAACGGATCCGCTGAGACGTCCAAACATCCAGCACATTAGCCAAAGTCTTGTCGAGCTGTTAGAAAATGCCAACCTCGAGACAATTGGAGCCGATATGGTCCGTCGGAAGGGTATCTCACCGGGATGGGTCCTCGGAGGATTAGCTTTGCTGGCGTTACTGGCCGGTGGCAAAGATAACGAATGGGACAGGAGCGTCCGACGATACCGTGGCCCGGACGGGCGATTTACTTCATAAGGAATGGGACAGGGAAAAGAGCTCGTCGCCGCCATCGGGGCGATAACAAGCATACAGACTTGGTGTGGAATGGAATTACCATTTGCGCCGCCTTGCACAATCATCACCGCCCGAGGATGATACTCAGTGTCTGGATTTGGGTAACTTGCAAAAGGCGGCGATGTTTTAGACCAGCAATCGCCTGCTATGGCCCATGCGTGAGGCGGCACGACATCACAAAGGATGAGTGCCGCGAGGGAGTCAAAGAGGTATGACTTCCCGGCGGTAACAGAACACGAGGCCAAACTAAAACGAATTCGTTTTAGCGGTCGATCTCACAAAAAGGCTTCATTGCCATCAGGAGGACAATCCTGATGGGAAAAAGCCCACGATCGAAGCCAGCACGTCTTACAGAAAAACTTCTCCAGATCCGCACCTCTCTTGGACTCTCACAAAATCAGATAATCCGCCGCCTGGGCCTGAGTGAAGAACTCTATCAAGCCAGCATCTCCGGCTACGAACTCGGTACGCGTGAGCCGCCGCTGCCCATACTCTTGAAGTATGCGGAGGTCGCAGGCGTGTGTATGGACGTGCTTATTAATGACAAGTTGGATCTGCCTAAGAAGCTGCCGAGCGTTCCAGATCACAAGGAGTCCGCTCGTGCGTCGGCTTCTCGGGCAAGACAAAAATAGTGATCGACGGAACGGACGACTCGTACGGTCGAACCGTGTGGTCCGCTGACAGCAATTAGCACGGGCGCGGTCCAAGCGCTGGAGGTAATCATGGTTGCGACCGCAAAACCCTACGCAGTTAAGAATCGGCTTCTGGCTGCCCTGCCTCACGAGGAATACAAGCGTCTCCAACCCCAGTTGGAGTTCATCCAACTCTCCAAGCGCAGAACGCTCTATGAAGCCGGCGATCGTATCCGGCACGCATATTTTCTCAACAGTGGCATGGGGTCTTTGCTCGCCCTTACTCAAGGTGGTGCTACCGTCGAGATCGCCATGGTAGGCAACGAAGGAATGTTGGGTCTGCCGGTGATCCTCAGAGCCCACAGCACACCCTATCGGATTATGATCCAGATGCCTGGCGATGCGATGAGAATCAAAGCGGAAGTGCTCCGAGCCGAGTTCAAGCGAGGTGGCGAGATCCAAAAGCTACTGCTCAGCTACACACACGCGCTGATTACTCAGATCTCGCAATCGGCCGTCTGTAATCGCTTCCACACAATGGAAAAGCGACTCTGCCGCTGGCTCTTGATAGCCCACGACCGCGTGGATGGAGACACTTTTCATCTTACTCAGGAAATCATCTCCTATATGATGGGCGCTCCACGCACTGGCGTCACGATGGCTGCTGGCGCCCTTCAGGACGCAGGGTTGATCCGCTACAAGCGCGGCAAAATTACCATTATTGATAGGAGCCGTCTCGAAGAAGCCGCCTGTGAGTGCTACCGGATCGTGGCAGAAACTCTCGACCATTTTCTCACTGCTTGAAACTGATCTCTCAGCTATGTCTGGTTACCGACTGAGTCTGGTTAGAGACGGACAGTCTCCTTCTCGTTAGTGTATTCTGCCATGTTTTGCCAGGCTCTCGTCTAATTAGTCTGCTCGTACCAGCTTCAGAAAAACGCTCAGGATTAGGAGAACCTCCCGCCACAAAGCCTACCTGCTGTCGATAATCATTTAGCGATACTCCGAATTAACGGACTTCATAAAAACGTGTCCGACACGGGCAAGTGAGTCGGCCGATAAGACCGAATTATGAAGAGCGCCCCATTGAACACTGGGAGGATTACAGAGGAAGTATGAAAGAATCGGATTTAAGCGTGTCCCTCGGCGATGGACCAGATCAGAGTATGCCGCGAGGACAAAATGGAAGCCCGAGTCCTGGCACCATTCTGGTCGTAAACAAGCTGCCGCACGAACTGCAGTTACTGAGTTCTACGCTCAAGACAGCCGGCTACGGTGTCCTCGAAGCCGCAAACCCCAAGGCTGCCCTTAGACTGGCTGCCAATGAAAAACTCGACCTATTCATCTACGACATCTGCATGTCGGAGACCGACGGCATCAAGCTCGGCCGCCGTCTGCGCGCCCGACTGGACCTCGCCAGCACCCCGATTCTGCTCCTGAGTACCTTTCGCGTCGACACCTTGAACAACGTAGAAGGAATCGAAGCGGACGCCGACCATTTTCTCCAAGCGCCCTACGACCAACTCGAACTCGTCGCCAGGGTCGGCCAACTAATCGAACGCAAACGCACCCAAGCAGCCCTGCGCCGCAGTGAAGAACGCTATCGTGAGCTCTTCGACAATGCAAACGACATCGTATACACGCACGATCTCGATGGCAGATACACGTCTCTGAATAAAAAGGGTAAGGAGCTGACCGGTTATACCCGCGAAGAGGCAGCCGCACTCGACTTCAACACCCTCGCCACTCCGGAGGATGTGGCCTTGGCTAAGAAGATGCTGCAGCGAAAACTCAAGGGGCAAGAAACCTCAACCGTTTACGAGATCTCCATCCTCGCAAAAGACGGCCGCATCATCCCTGTCGAGGTCAACACACAACTAATCTATGAAAACGGCAGACCGACTGGAGTTCAAGGAATCGCTCGCGACATCAGAGCCCGCAAAGAAGCAGAAGAAAAGTTCCGTCAAGTCAGCCAATCCCTGCTGGAGGCTGAACGGCGCGCTATCACGGAATACAAGACACTCCTGGACCGAATTGCACACCTTGCGCAGGTACTAGCTTCGGCCCGAGACCTGGGCCCAATTTTCAAAGCCTTGCTTGAATTCACAACCATCTCGCTACCATGCAACGCACTCGGCATTGCCTTATGCGATCATGAACAAGTAGAACTCAACCCGCATTTTCTCTGGATTGAAGGAAACAATATGGACATCACAGATCTAGAACCATTCCTTGTTACCACCAACTCCGACGTTCGGCGCGCCATAGTCTCCGGACAAACTATCATCTCGACAGCCTCCCGGCCTGATCACCCCATTCCAACAATTTTTGAGTACTCACACACAGATCTAAAACCCGCCTCTGCCATGACCGTTCCGATGACGATTATGGGTCGAACTATTGGCACGCTTGAAATTCAATGCACGACTGAAAACGCGTATCAAACCGAAGACACTACCGCTCTACAAATGGCAGCAAATCTCGCTGCGAATACTATTGAAAACGTCAGACTACTAAATCGCGAACGAGAGCATGAAAACCAGCTCAGACAAGCGCAAAAGATGGAAGCGATTGGCCACCTTGCCGGAGGAGTCGCGCATGATTTCAACAACATCGTAACCGCAATGTACGGTAACTGCGACATGCTAATGCGCGGGCTTGAACCGGGGACCTCTTTAAGGAAAAACGTACATGATATCCGGGACTCCGCCAAACGCGCAGCCATGCTCACAAAACAACTGTTGGCATTCAGTCGTAAGCAGGTCCTTCAACCAGTCAATCTAAACCTGAACACCGTTGTCACAGACATGGAACGGTTAATCGCTAGACTCATAGGCGAGGATATCTCCATCACCTCCAATCTGGTCGAAGATCTGCCGCAAATAAAAGCCGACAAGAGCCAATTAGAACAAATCATCATGAACCTTGCCGTAAATGCTCGAGACGCCATGCCCCAGGGTGGCAAAATAATCATCGAAACATCTCTCGTTTATCTCGACAAGAAACGTCCCCAGCAGTATTCCAAAATTAAAACAAATCCTCACATCCAGCTCTCAATCACTGATACCGGAACAGGGATGAGCACTGAAACGCAAAAGCACATTTTCGAACCATTTTTCACCACCAAGGAAGAAGGCAAAGGCACCGGCCTAGGCCTCGCCACCGTCTACGGAAGCGTCAAACAATCTCGGGGCTATATATGGGTACACAGTAAAGAAGGAGAGGGCACTGTCTTTAAGATACACTTCCCAATCGCTAAAGAACATCTCGACATACTCCCAGAGAGCCGCACGGAACCCACGGACGATCACAATGGAACTCAAACAATCCTTATTGCCGAAGACGATCATACCGTTCGCCAGGTACTCCGCAATGCCCTTCACTTCTCCGGATACAAAATACTGGAAGCCGCTAACGGAGGCGACGGCTGGGAACTTTTCCAGCAGCACCAACACGACATACAACTCGTTATCACTGACGTCTTAATGCCAAAACTGAACGGTCGCCAGCTGGCCCTACTCATCAACAAAATCAGACCCACCGTACGAATCATCTATATCTCAGGCCACCCAACTGATGCCATCACTGATCGCGGCGGCGTCCTGCTGGAAGGCGTTGATTTTTTAGAAAAACCATTCACTAATAACGACGTCATCCGCAAAGTCCGCGAAGTCCTGGGATCAAGCGAAATCCTCCAGCCGGCCACAGCCTAAGTAAGACCAGCAAGAAGACCTTATGCCCCGCCGAAGCAATAAACGGAACCCCGAACCCACTGCCACCGCCGCAATGTTAAAGAACGCCGCGGATATCTTTTCCGAAGCCCTATTCTTAATCGACCGATCACGACGGATCATTCTTGCAAACAATGCTGCCCAAAAAATGACCACGCTCGAGGAAACAAGTTTAATCGGGCAACAAATCGAGTCCATCCTCTCACTCGAAAATCTTCAAACGCAGCTGAAAGTCACCAGCATAAAACTACCCCCGAAGGAATTGCTCGTTCTGCGAGCCAAAATACATGCAGTACCCCACTCGGCCACTTTTCTTCCTCTCAATTACATTCCATATTTCGCAGCCTTCAGGCCGCGACCTACAGCACTCGCTATCGTCACACCCCAAATCTCGACCCAAGCGCAAGATCACACCACGGCTACTATCTACCAGCAGATTCTCGGCCAACTGACAATGAGGATTGCACACGACTTCAGTAATTCACTGACTTCCATCATCGGAAACGCTGAACTTATCGAAGAACAGATATCGGCGCTTCTGAAGCCGCCAATCCCTGAGCCTCTGACTACATTGCTTGATCAAGGACTGCCAGAAATACAAGACGTCGTGCGCAAGTCACGACAAATGGCGCAATTCATCAACACCCTTCAGCAATATGCCAGACAACAACCAACAAGCAGCCAGACACTCGACCTCAATACGGCGATAACCGAAACCATCACCATGGCCCGAAGTCTGCTCGGCCGCAAAATCCAAATCGAATTCCTCCCCTCTGAAGATCTGCCAGAAATCTACATCGACCGCCTTCGGATCGATCAAATCCTCCTCAGCATTCTTGTTACCAGCAAGAATGCAATGCCCTCCGGAGGCCGCATCGCCATAGAAACAGAAGAAGCTTTTCTTGATAAGGAATTCGTCGCCGCGCATCCCGGCGCTCGCGAAGGAAGTTACACCCGACTCAGCATTACTGACTCGAGCACCGGCATGGATTCGGAAACACTCAAACGCATCTTCGACATTCCCAACTCCAATAAGACACCAGAACTCGCGAGCTTGGGTCTGCCTACCGTTTACTCTTTCGTCAAACAATTCAAAGGCTACATCGACGTTGAAAGCTGGATCGGTAAAGGCACCCGCTTTGATATTTATTTTCCGCAAACACCTCTGGGCCCAATAACCCCACCATCAGTTGAAGACGACGATGAAGTCCTTGTCCTGCATCTCCTCCGTCAGCCAACTCAAAATGCTTTAAACCCAGAACCTGCGCTACCCAATCCACCCAAGGGTTCTTTAATCCTTGTCGCAGAAGACGAAACCGACGTCCAGCGCTTCATTGAACGGTACGTCCGCAGAGCCGGCTACGAGACTATGATTACAAGCGATGGAAATGTCGCGCTCGAGCTTTATCGGAAGATCACAAAGGAAGGAAACCAGCCGGCATTGCTCATTTCAGACCTTGGTCTGCCAGGCATGGACGGGCGCACGCTATGTAATGCGATAAGGCAGGAGCATCCAACCGCCCGCGTACTCCTCACCAGCGGCTATCGAATCGAACTGGAGGGCAACTCCAGAAAAACCAAAGACGGCTTTGACTTTCTGCAAAAGCCATTTGCGCCGAATATCCTACTCGCAACCATCCAGCGAATACTCTCAAAACCCACCATCTAGCCCGCACTTCCCTCCAAAAACGCGTTAGAAAGCCTGCCAGCTCACGTATTATCGCCCTAACTTATTTAGAATCCGTGCCTTACCCTCGCTTCTAATCCGCAAGCATGTCGTGCTAATTACAACATTTTGTTAGGCCCGCTTTCCCCAAAACAAAAAGCCGGCAACGCTGTCCTAAATCCAGCGAGCCCGGCGGCAGACGAAGCGACTTTCTATCTACTATTCGCTTATTTTCACCCCCAGCCCTTCTCTCGACACTTTTTCCCAAATGCACTACGATCCAAACCTAACATCCTTGCCGCCTGTGTCTTATTCCCGTTACAGTGACGCAAAACCCGCTGCATGTGCGCATCCTCGACCTCCTCCATAGTCTGCATCTCTTCCGTGTTGCCAACCAAGGCACCCACAACCGCGACTTCATTCTCATTCAAATCACCCACAATTGCCCTCAGATCCCGCGGTAGGTCGCTAAGCAGCACGATCCCATTAGATCGCTGTACCGCCGAGTCGATTACTGATTCCAACTCGCGCACATTTCCCGGCCAGTCGTAGGCGTTTAGCGCCGCCATCACCGCAGTCGAAAACGCCACTTTCCTCCCAGTCTTTCTCGCAGTAATTCCCGCGAAATGGAAGGCCAAAGGCATTACATCCTCTCGCCGGTCCTTCAACGGCGGCAGGAAAATCTCCGAACCCTTCAAACGAAAATAG
>ORMF010220955.1_pt1 | contig 23671 bp, 25 predicted proteins | sample 1779871 | NCBI WGS metagenome assembly ORMF01 (sample SAMEA104232316, study PRJEB22302) | groundwater metagenome | biome: forest; feature: aquifer; material: groundwater | place: USA | collected 2011-08-07 | depth 5.4 m | reverse complement strand
CTTTCAGTACGCTTGAGATAACTTGTTGTTTCTCTTCTAAACTTTTTATTTGTATATTGCTCACCTCCCCTCGAGAAGATAAGTATATTTTAAAAATTCAAAGTTCGTTTATCTTTAAAAGTTCATAATTCGTGTAACATTTACTTGATTTCATTGACAATATGGGATTGTTGTAATACAATGGCTCAATTAATTGTTGTCTTTAATTGACACCTGCCTCGTTGATCCCCTGCCCCCGAAATTGACCTGTTGTAAGTATTATTACTGCAATTATTTCCTTGTCTTTATAATAATTAGGTTTCATGAACTTATCTAGAAAAATCACTGCCAAGAAGACCAAAGTCGGTATTATCGGAATGGGTTATGTGGGTGCGGCATTGGCAGATCTTATTGTCGCAAACGGTTTTGATACCCTCGGTTTTGTTAAAAGAAAAGAAAGAGCCGATTCGATAAATAAGAAAAAAGAGAAACTGCTTCAGGCGACAACCGATGTATCCCTTCTAAAAACCTGCGATGTTATCCTTATCTGTGTCCAAACACCTGTTGATGAAAATAAACTTCCGGACTTACGCTTTTTGGAAAAAGCCTCCCTACAGGTTGCTGCACACTTACAAAAAGACCAATTAGTTATTATTGAAAGCTCAATTGCAACCGGAACAACCAGAAATATTGTCCTTCCTCTCCTTGAAAAGTCAAGCCTTACGGCAGGAAAAGACTACTTCTTGGCATTTTCTCCCGAACGGGTTGATCCCGGCAACAAGCAATTTGACCTTGGTGATATACCAAAAGTCGTCGCCGGTCTTGAGAAAAACTCACAAGATCTGGCTGTACTGTTTTACACCCAAATCATGAAAAAAGTTATACCCGTCTCTTCACTTGAAACAGCCGAAATGGTCAAACTTTTTGAAAATACGTTTCGTCTCATTAATATAAGTTTTGTAAATGAACTTTCTGTCTATGCCAAAAGCTGGGGAATCGATATGTGGGAAGTCGTACAAGCGGCATCTTCCAAGCCATTTGGCTTTTTAGCACATTACCCAAGTCCTGGCATTGGCGGACATTGCATACCTGTCGATCCGTTCTATATGCTCGATGATGCAAAAAAGCGAGGAATTCAGCTGAAATTGATTGAAGAAGCAGGTAAAATTAATGATGCCCGTCCGCAGATGGTCGTTGACAGAGCCTTTGAGATTCTTGAGAGTCAAATTGGTACTAAGGGGACTGTTGTTCCGGCTTCGCTTGATTTCTCAACTGTCGGAGCAAAACATCCAAGCTGGAGTCAAAATCAGCTGAAATACAATGTTGTGGGGCTAAAAGGAGGAGTAAGTGATGCCGATAAAAACGGAAAGTCCTTCAAAATTCTTCTTATTGGACTTTCATACAAACCGGATATTGACGACATACGTGAATCCGCTTCGCTTAAAATTTGGGAGCTTCTTGAGAAATCAGGATCGAGTATATCGTATCATGATCCGTACGTCCCCTCGTATGCCAACACAACATCAAAACCATTATCGGAAAAGGTAATAAGAGAGCATGACTTAATAATCATTGTCACAAACCACAGTAACATCGACTATAATAGACTTGCCGGATTCGGCAAACCAATCCTTGATACTCAAAATGTGTTTGCAAAGAAGTCTTACGCTCATGTTTTTCCTTTATGAAAACTATACTCGTTACAGGCGGAGCAGGATTTATCGGGTCAAACCTGTGTAGCAGACTGCTACAGCAAGGAGATGCTGTTATTGCCGTTGATAACTTCATTACCTCAACGGGTGAAAATCTCAAACCGCTTCTCAAAAACCCAAACTTTACTTTTATTAAACACGACATTACCAAACCCTTCCCCAAAATACTAAATACAAAATACCTGCCTGCCGGCAGGCATGGCAAAATACTTGATACTATCTACCATCTTGCTTGCCCGACAGGCGTGCCCAATGTTACGAAACTTGCTGAAGAAATGCTTCTGACTTGCTCAGAGGGCACGAGGAATGTTTTAGAGCTGGCACTACGTAACAACGCAAACTTGCTGCTTACAAGCTCCAGCGAGGTTTACGGTGATCCCGAAGTATTTCCGCAAAGCGAAGACTACACAGGAAATGTTGACCCGACCGGAATAAGAAGCCCATATGAGGAAGGGAAACGCTTTTCGGAAAGTTTGGTTGCAGCCTATGTCAGAAAACATGGTCTTGATGCAAAAATTGTCAGAATTTTCAATACGTACGGTCCCGGTATGACCCTAGGTGACACCCGCGTCATACCTCATTTTCTCTCGCAGATTAAAAAAAACGAGCCTTTGACGGTACAGGGAGACGGATTACAAAAGAGAACGTTTTGTTATGTCGGCGATCTGATAGATGGATTTTTAAAAGTTTTAGAGCTTGGTAACCCAGGTGAAGTATACAACCTCGGAAGCGATGAGGAAATAACAATTGCCGATCTGGCAAAGCTTATGCTACAACTCAGCGGATCGAAAAATAAAATAGTGTCAGTAGATAGACCCTCTCATGATCATCAGGCACGTCTCCCCTCTCTTGAAAAAGTGAAAAAGTTGGGTTGGGAGCAAAAAATTACACTCATTGATGGACTCAAAAAAATTCTTGAATGGTATGGAGTTAATCCCAATGCTGACGTCATTATGTCCTATAATCATTGACTTTTCTGGCTTTTCTAGTATAATCTCATCCACATGACAGAAGGGCCAAGAAGAATAGAAGGAGATCCCCGCCAACCTATTGAACAGAGAGGACCATTCAGCGTACTTGAACGTAAAATCTTACATGATCGTTTTAATATGGAGCTAATAGCAGATAAAATCAGAAGGCCCGATGGTACAGAAGGCGAACAGTTCTGGGTAAATTTTCCAAGACAAGCTGTATTAATTTTCCCCATGGATAATGAGAGAAATCTCTACCTCGCTGAAGAATTTACCTATGCAATCAATGAATTCAAAATTGAAGCTGCTGGCGGATCCCCTAACGTCGGTGAAAGCCTTGAAGATGCTGCAGTTCGAGAAGTACGAGAAGAATTAGGAGTCGAGGTAGAGTCTCTCCAAAAACTTGGAACATACGAATCCATTACAAGCCGAGTAAACAATAAAACCCATGCATTTCTTGCAAGAGTAAAATCTGTTGGAGAGTCCAAACCGGACGCAGACGAAGTTATTCGATTGAAAAAGTTTCCTTTCCCTACTGCTATTGAAATGGTGAGAAACGGCGTTATCAATACTTCAGTAGTTGTTGCTGCGCTTTGGCAGATTAAAGATTTGGTTGAAGGAGAAAGTTATGAGTAGCCCTGAGAAACAAAAAATCCTTTCTGTCTTTGGTCATCCTGATGACGCAGAGCAATTTGCCGGAGGCACGATGAAACTACTTGCAGATAAAGGGCACGACATTACAATTGCTTCCCTCTCAGATGGTGCATGCGGATCGAAAACTCATTCGGCAGTAGAAATTGTTGCCATAAGACGAAAGGAATCTGAAAAAGCTGCTTCTATGATTGGAGCGAAATTCGTCAATCTTGGAATTCCTGACGGAAGTATAGAATACAATTTAGAAAACACAAAAAAAGTAGTTGCACTTATAAGGGATGAAAAACCTGATATTATTTTTACCCACCCTTCAACAGGAGACTATATGACCGATCACTGGCATACCGGCTCTTTGGTCCTGTGGGCAGTCCCTGAAGCAAAGCACAAAAATTTTAAAGCTCTAACTGATACCCCACCTATTCAACATATACCATATGTTTATCATACTGATCCGCAGGGTTTGATGTTTGCAGATGGACAAATTGCAAGAGTCAATACAATAGTAGATATTAGTGATGTCATTGAGGAGAAGCTCGATGCATTTTCAGCCCATGAAAGCCAGATGGGTTTTATGTCTCATAGAAACAAACCTGATGCAGCGAGAAAAACTCGCAGGTGGGCAGAAACGCGTGGTGAACAAGTAAGAGTTGCGTATGGCGAAGGATTCACCCAGCAACTTAACGCGGAATACCCGAGAAGAAATATATTAGTTGAAATGCTTCCGGAAAAGGTTTATACGCTCTAAAGCTCAGATTTACCCGCCTTGCATTCCTTAAATACCCTCCGGATAAGAAATGACTATTGTTTTGGATATTGAGCTCAATCTCTCTTGATTTCTATAGGATAAAAAGGTACAATTGTTCCTCGCAAATGAAACTCGGCTTGCCATTTGGTATCAGTACAGGATTTTGGTTTTTAATAGGATTGGTCCGGGTCTATGAAGACAGTAAAAGGCATCCAAAACGCAAATACGCTAAAGCCACAAATGTAGCAGCAAAAGATATCGCAGTTGTCGTTCCTGCACACAATGAGGAACCGGTCATTCGAGATTGCATTCAGGCTCTTAAACAATCCTTTTTACCCACGCAGATCTATGTCGCATCAGATGGCTCACATGATGCCACAGCTAAACTAGCGCGTAGGGAACAGTGTCAAGTGCTTGAAATTAATCCGGGTGTTGGGAAAGCAAAAGCATTAATTAAGCTGATAGATCAATACAAACTATATGAAAGATACAAATTTATTTTTATACTTGATGCTGACACAAAGATAGATAAGTATTTCCTCTCCCGCGCATTGCCTTACCTTGAAGATCCCAAAGTCGGTGTTGTATTCGCATCTGCGAGGATACACTGGCCTTATCATATAGTGCCGAGACTTCGTTATTATTTTATGGCATACAGAGAGCGTCTTAATCGTGCTCTACAGTATTTTCTTATCTATGGACAGACATGGAAATATACAAATGTTAACTTCGTTATTCCGGGCTTTTGTACAATTTACAAAAGCAGTGTCCTTAGAGAGCTTGAGATAGATACTCCGGGACTTCTGATTGAAGATTTTAATCTTGGTTTTCAGTTTCATAAGAAGAAAATGGGCACTATGGGTTATGATCCGGCAATCATCGGCTGGGATCAGCATCCTGATAATTTAGCTGACTACTGGAAGCAGGTCAGGCGGTGGAATATCGGCTTTTTTCAGACAGTGAAAATTAATGGTATATGGCCATCGTTCTTCTGGCTTTCGCTTGGCGTATTTACTCTTGAAGTTTTTCTCCATTCATTCTTTATTTTACTTCTTCCATTTGTTCTTCTCGGCTTGTTGTCCCCTATCTTGTCACATTGGATACCGGCTTTCCATTCATTCTCGGCATTTTATCAGAGTATTCAGCCTATACGAAGCATAAGTTTAGGAAGTATTTTCATTGGGTTTTTTTTGTTTGATTATATAACGACTGTAGTTATTGGATTTATGACAAGGAAGCCACAATTTATTATCTACGGCTTATTCTTCTTTTTTTTGCACTATGTCACGTCTCTTATTCTTCTCTCATCGCTTATTCCGGGGTTTTTCTCAAAATCCGAAGGCCGCTGGGTTTCTCCCAAGCGTCATGAAGGATAGTCATATTTTATAGACTTCCATGTATCTTTTTCCAAATTTCAGGATCCTCTCCCCCTAAATACCAAAAAGTGACGCCTCCTAAGCCCGATTTCTCGGCAAGACCTACTTTTTCTTTGATACTTACTCCGTTTTCATACCACACTTCATACGTATCACCATTATCTTCATACCTGAAATAGGGAGAAAGAGCTGTCCCGTCCCAAGAAGATACTATGTTGTGAGTCCCCAAAAGCTTCTGAATATCTGAGAATGAGACTCCCTCTCCGGCAACTTCTTTATCCTTGTTCCACTTCATCCCGTCAAGTTCCATACCTAAAAAGACTTTTTTGAGAGGTATTTCCAAATCCTTTGCATAATTTATGATGTTTTTATCCCAGGGAATTGATGCAATGGGTCCGGCCTTACTTTCATTCCAATGCTCTCCATACGCCATAATATAAAGCTGGTCTGCTGAATTTGCCAGACTTTGCCAATTCTGAGCACGTGAACCATTATTTTCTTTCGGGAGATCCGGACCGCTTTTGGGATGAAGCGCAACGCCTACAATCTTGCCTTTTTTGTGAAGCGTATCCGACAATTCTTGTATAAAAACTGAAAAATCACCCTTCAAATCCTCATCGACCTCTTCATAGTCAATATTGACTCCATCAAAACCCTTATCAATCAAAAGACTGAGTATCTCTTGAATATGCTCTTCACGCGCTGTCTTATTTGTGATGATAGTTCTTACCCTGTTCGAACTCCAGCTTGATCCTTCAATATCCGGAAGATTTGTAATAACAGCAAGCGCTTTTGTGTTATGAGCGTGTGCAAAGTTGATTATCGATTGATCCTCGTTTACTGCACCATACTTTACTATTTTTGAATTTTCATCAAGATGGTACCAAAAAAGACTAATGTAGTTGATTTGTGAAGCATGGTTTTTAAATGACTCTACTGCTTTCTCTTGATTCCAATATGGAATTGCCGCTTTTATCTGAAGGGGGCTCACATGAGAGGCCTCCTTTGGCTTTTGCGGAGCGTGAACTTTTTTAACCTGTATATATTTCATCCCAAAAATTACAAATAGCAGAAGTAATAACACTATTCCAAACTGTATGATTCTTTTTACCATTTACCCTTTTATAATCCTAACTGCCTCTGTATGGGCTGCGTTCATCAGAAGATCAATAATAGAAAGATTTGGCAGAAATCCCTGCTGTTTGATAAATTGCTGAGGATACTCTTTGCATTTCCAATCCTGTACAGTGATTTTTATACCATTTTTTTTGAACAACTCCATATCCATGTAGGCTTGTTGCGCGGTTCCGCCGCAATAGTCCTCATCAGCGCCAACTTCTTTAATAACCGCAACGATTTTTTCGTTTCTGTCTAAACTTGGATCAGTAAGAGCTTTTGTCTCTGATCCCAGCTGTATATCCTTTAAACGGAAGGTGGCCTGCTTTTTCAACTTTTCTCTTACATATGAAAGCGATAGCATTTCTTTTGTAACTCTTTCTTCTCCAAGTAGGTGCAAGAGTCCCCATAAAAGCGTTGCAAGATCAAGTTCTCCAACGTACTGATAGCGGGTTTTTAGCAAATCTTCAATTTCAGGCATTAGTACTTTTATATGTGGGGCCTTTCCATAAAATGTTAGCAATGTCCCTAAATGTGCGTGTGTCCACCTGTCATTGTATGAGATTTCTGTCTGCTTTATTGGTAATAATCCTGCATGCTTAAACGGAACTGTTAATAAATATTCGCCGGTTGGTTGCTTTATCGGTGTATGCGCTTGATAGGACGGGCCGTTTTTGCCACTTGGGTATTTATGCCTCCCAACAAATTGTGCGTCATCCCGGAGCATAAAAATATCCGCATTTAAAATGCGGGCAAAGTAATGAAGGCGTGGAAAATATTGCGGCTGAATTCCTGAATACCTCATACGATTATCCTATATGTATAAAATGCTTCTGCTGCTTTCGCTCCTGCTTCTATCCCACGGGAGTATGCCATTTTTTTAATAGATTCAGGAGATCTTGGATGATTACCGGTTCGTACTTGAGAACGGTATAGCTTTAATGCATGCATTTTTGCATCAAGCTCCTTGTTAGTAAGAGGTATATGAAAATTCATAAGCCGGCCGGATACATCCCACCAACCTGCTGTCGGGACAGATTCATATCCCAAAATTACCCTCTGAAGCGGCTTTGTATCTTCCGGTGCGGGCCGTGCTGCAGCAAATAGCGCCATTGTAGTTGCGCGGTGATCTTGGTTATAGTCTGAGAGATGAGGAGTAGCTACAATTGTGGGCTTAATTTTATTAAGCGATAGAGGTCCATTTTCAAGTTCTTTCATAAGTTCAAGCTGTGGAGTCATATCAAGCCGTAAGTGATACTTGTTACCGGAGAATGCGATTCTGTAGTCGTCGTACTTAAGGAATTTGGCGACATCTTCAATTTCCTTCATCCGCTCCTTGCCTGTTGACACCGATCTAATCGGTGCTGAGGCACCTTCTTCCCTATAGTCGTTTGTGTCTCCGACAGTCAGAAAAAGCACATAGACCTTCCCACCCGCATCTTTTACCCGCTTAATTAAGCCGCCGCATCCAAGAACTTCATCATCCAGATGCGGAGAAATGACAAGTAGAGATTCCTTTTGAAGGCTAAACATGGCCTATAGAATACCAGATCAGGCATGTTTTTGCAAGGATAAATAATAAGAGTAAGAAACAATTTTTCACAAACTTATTCACTACACTTTGCAATTGAAACAAAGGCCGCTAAAGGTTGCGAAGTGAGTGAGGGGTGACACAACTGGAAGGCCATGCCTGCCGGCAGGCAGGAATCCCGACAGCGCGCAGTACGTTTCTCAAACGGGACGAGCACTGCGGGAAGGAAAGTTGTGGCAGGACCCCGAACAAAAGCCGAGATCCACCTTCGCCAAGGCTTCAGTGGACGAAGCAGGACCCGCGAATATAAAAAGTCTCGTTCTGAACGGGAACAATAACGCTCAGCTCTTGACATATTGATTAGAAGAGCTTTATGCTAAATAGGAGATGGATCCAAAAGGATATGCAAATTCGGCTAGTAAACCGGCAGGTTCCAACCGGAATGGTCTATACCTTGGCCTTCTGGTACTTGCAATAGTCGCTTTTACGGGTTTAACTTTATATTTGATTTATCAAAAACCCCAAACAAACACACAAACTACCTCTACAATACCAACAAGTTCAACTACCCAGCAGACTTACACCAACCCCTTTAACTCTCCTACCCCCACATACGCAAATCCTTTCTCAGCAAATCCAACTACACCACCTGGGGACAAACCGTATCAAAATCCGTTTTCCGGATCACAATAATATATGAGAAAAATAGCTATGATACTAAAATTTGGGATAATTACCTCACTCCTCCTTCTTGTACTGCCCAAAATTGTTTCGGCCCAAAGTGTATATCCGATTGCGGAACTGGGCTTTTGCCGGGATGCAAAAGAGTGTTTTTACTACTGTGAAATTCCGCAAAATTCTCCATCATGCTGGTCGTATAGGAGGTATGTTCTTGGAAAAAATGTTTTGGGAGAAACCACAACAAATCCTGATGAAATGGCACGAGCCCATGGAGTTACTTTCCCGATTCCGGAGCTTGGTAACTGTCAATCGGCAACTGCCTGCATGCAGTACTGCAATCTGCCCGAGAATCATATTGCGTGTTCTGAGTTTGGACGTAAAAAAGGGATTATTAAAAACAATGAAACCCAGCCTGATGGTGTAAATAAAATTACACTTATAGAAGAGGCAAAAAAACTACTCGGCTGTGACAGCGAGACGACATGCCGCGCATTTTGCGAAAATCCCGATAATAGGCAGAGATGCGAAAGCTTCGCACAGAGTCAGGGTCTGAGAAAGCTGTCAAAACTTCCACTTCGCCCATCGATACCGCCTGTTATCTTCGATTCAGCAAAACAAGAATTAGGCTGTGACTCGGCAGCTTCATGTAAAGAGATATGCACCAAACCTGAGAATTATCAGAAATGCCGGGACTTTGCTCAAAATCATAATTTGACAATTCCAGATGCATCCGAAAAAACCATGCGAGAGCCATCAGGAACGATGCCCAAACCTCCCTGCAGTGACAAGCAGTCTTGTATGAAATGGTGTCAATACAATCCAGAAGGATGTCGCGATTTTGTCAAATCCCAAAACGAAAAACTACAGAGTAATCAGACCTATATGCCGCATCAAGCATCTCCCTTAAAACAAGGATGCACAAACGACAAGGAGTGTTTCCAATATTGCCAAATACATCAGGATCAATGCCCGGGATTTTCAAAAAATAATGAAGGTTCAGCAAGCGGAATGCAGAGGCCATTTATAAATATTTCGCCTCAGTATTATTATAATCCTGAAATTCCGCATGCCAAGCCGCAGGAACTCCCGCAATCACCCCCGAATCAAACAAACAATGCTCAATTTATTCCATGTTATGATCATGCGTCTGATGGTAGTGGGTTGGCATCAGGAGATTATTGCCCAACCGGATATAAGTGTGACAGAACTCCACAACCAAAGGCTCCATTTGGTGTCTGCCAACCCAATAAGTAATTGAGGATAAGTAACTGATATCTTATCAACCCTCTTTATCTTTTTTTGGGGCTCTTTGCATCCTTTTTATTTCTGCTTTTGTCATACCGTGCTTATTAAGCCTATCTTTTTTCTTATCAATTTTTGAAAGAATATTTGTAAAATTAGATATATCTTGGTCTTTTGCCTTAATCGTAATTGACTCCTTCATCTCGGCAACTAGGACAGAAGGATCCTGAACCACATTTGTGCCGTGAAAATGCCCGTACTTACCTTTAGCTTTTACCCCATTATGAAGAACGGGAGGTATATCCTTTCCCCTTCGCCTTTGAATAACAACTACTACTTTATATGGATATGTCTCCCTCCCTCTTTCATCTCTAACTGGCTCCGCATCGCTTAGTTTTACTCTTGTAATGCGATCAGCTCGTTTGATTAAACTCCTCAAACCTCTAGGCAGAAAAACAAGTTTGGCAATTTTCGTTCCCTCGTCGGTTTCTACAAGGTATTCTTTGTGGCCACGTATACCAACAAGGTTTCTCACCTTTTTTTGGTGCTCTTCAATAGTTTGTTCTTGGGGCGCTGGGAATTGTGACCCTGAAACTTCTCGTTCTGGCATGGACGGATTATACCATGCTGAAAATCCAATCTCAATGAAACTCAACTGTTTGGTTGAATTCTAAGAACGTAAATGCTACTATACACCGATGTCTCATGAACGCTATCTTACTCCGGAAGCTATTAAGAATGAAACAATAGCAGGAGCAGAACTTAATGCTGAAGGATTTCTCTATGAAGATGTCCGCCATTTGGCCGGATATTTTGGATTTTCGAAAGCTCACTTCAACCCTTCGGAAGCAGGCTATGATCCCTCTACTCTTCCCGATTGGGGTTATATAAAAGAACTTAAGAAATTCAGCAATGAGACCTGGGATTTCCGCGGTGGAAAGGAACGCTGGGAGGCAGTTCAAGCTAATATGACTCCTGAGCAAGAAGCAAAGATCATGGAGACTGCGGAGAGGATAGGCATGGTTAAAGAAACAGATTTAGAATGGACTGACTTTGACGCGGTAATTGTAGTTGGGGGTGCAGGTTTCACTCCGAAATTGCGAGCAGAGTATGCTAAAGAGTTGATTGATAAGTATGGTATCAATCCTCCATTACTTGCATTTCTCGGCAGTCCTCGTGAGGTAACCGACAATGAACGACCAAGGACTGATACATATGCACCCCGTGCCAAGACTGAGTATGATTTAATGCGAGGTGCGGCTGAGGTGGTTTTTGGAGTTTCTCAAAAACGTGCTTCAGAGCATATTGCTGAATATGAACATGGCAAGTCGAAGATTATTGTCCTTAATGCTCCAAGCAGCGAAATAGGCCGCAGGTCAAATACAGCGGACACCTATGCATTTCTTGCCGATCAGGCTGAATTCAAACCTGGACAACATGCGCTAGTTGTTACGACAAGAATTTTTGTGCGCCGTTTCAGCACTTCGACGCACAGCGGCTTCTGAGCTTACCCCATGGAGTAGAAATTGGTACTGCGGGATTTGGCCCTGAGAGGTCAACAATTCCGCAAACACCACAGAATTATCTTCAAGAAATTAACTCTGGAATCAATTCTGCTACTTTATTACTGGAGGCAAGGCACAAGCTCAAATCGTTGCCTACTATCTGAAATTTGCGTGTTCTCATTGACGAAAAGAAAACTTTCCTTATAATAGTTCTATGATCCTCATTGTAGACTTCGGATCTCAGACTGCCCACCTCATCGGAAGACGCCTCAGGCAGCTTGGGATCGCGACGGAATACGCCCATCCTGAGGATGCAGGACGCATTATCAAACAAACCAAACCCAAAGGAATTGTTCTTTCAGGAGGCCCATCATCGGTTTATGAAAAAGGGGCTCCAACTGTATCAAAGAATATCTTTTTACTTGGAATTCCGATACTTGGTATCTGCTACGGCTGGCAATTGATGGCCAAGCTCTTGGGAGGAAATGTTAAAAATACGACAAAAGAATACGGTCCGGAGACGATTCAGATTCACAAAGCCAAAGGCATCCTTCAAGATCTGCCTGCAAAGAAATTTCAAGTCATCGTATCCCATGGCGATTCGGTCATCAGACTGCCAAAAGGGTTTGAAGCGCTTGCCGCGACTAGAACAGTTGAGTATACGGCTGTTGAAAATACCGAAAACAAGCTCTATGGCGTCCAATTTCACCCTGAAGTACAGCATACAGAGTACGGATTGGAAGTCCTTCGAAATTTCGCTCAACTCTGCACAGAATCCCTTCATCCCCTCTCTCTTGATCCCCAAAAAATTATTGATGGGATTAAAAAAACAGTAGGCAGTAAAAAAGTCATTTGCGCAGTTTCAGGAGGCGTCGATTCAACTGTTGCTGCTTTTCTGATCGGACGCGCAATTGGGAAAAACCTTATTCCGGTCTATGTTGACTCAGGTCTCATGCGTGCAGATACAGATAAACGGGTCCGATACATTTTTACCAAGCTCATTCATGCCGATTTGGTAATTGTAGATGCTCGCAAACGATTCTTGCAAGCGCTAAAAGGCGTGACTGATCCAGAGAAAAAAAGGAAAATTATCGGCAAGCTCTATATAGACATTTTTCAAGAAGAGGCTTTCAAACACAAAGAAACCGACTTTTTAGGCCAAGGCACGATTTATTCGGATGTGATCGAGTCCAAAGGCTCCAAACACGCATCGCACATCAAATCCCATCACAATGTCGGAGGTTTGCCCAAAGAATTAAAGCTTCAGCTTCTTGAGCCAAACCGCAACTTTTATAAAGATGAGGTACGGGAAATCGGCAGGCTCGCGGGTCTGCCTGAAGAAATTGTCATGCAGCAGCCCTGGCCAGGACCCGGACACGCTATCAATATCATGGGCGAAGTGACAGAAAAACGCCTTTCACAAGTTATGAAAGCAGATCAGATTGTTGTAGATGAGATGAAAAAATCAGGACTGTATGAAAAGGTGTTTGAGTGTTTTGCTGTCATGACAGGCGCATATAGTACGGCTGTTAAAGGAGATGCCAGAAGCTACACTGAGGTCGTCGCTGTACGCTCAATCGATACAGCAGATCTCATGACTGTCGAATGGAGCAGAATTCCCAATGAAATTTTGCAGGCTATTTCCTCACGGATCGTAAACGAAGTCCCTGATGTATCTCGTGTGGTCTATGACATCACCACGAAGCCTCCTGCAACGGTAAGGTGGGAATAATTAGCTTGACAAGTAAGTCCTTCTAAGTTACAATACGTCCTATATTATGACGCGCGAAAACAACAACGGACCACATATTCCAAACGAAGAACCCGGAATCCAGGAAGATCAGGCAGAAAGAGATGAATGGATAAATCCTCTTAAGGAACTTTATGCTAATGTCCCACCAGGTACTACTGAATTTGATGCGTTAGATGATGTTATTGATTTATTTGAGAGAAAGCATGATTGGAATGCCGAGGTCAAAAGAGTAGGTCTACGGGAAGAAAGGGCAACCTTGGATGACCACAGCCAGTTGAGAGTAGCAGAGATTGTATACGGAGATCTTCTAAGCGATATAATAAGAAAAGGTCGCAAAAATCGCCACTATCGGGAAACTCTAAGACTGGCAAACGGCTTAGAAGAAGTCCTAAAAGACCAAGAATATGACCAGCCTATTTTATCTGTAAGTAATAGTTTAAAAATAATTAAAAATGAAGTAGAAAGCAGAAGTACATATCCACCCAATAAAAGATAAATTATCCTCTTTCATTCTCAAGTTCATACCAATCTGTAACAATTTCTTACACTTTACTTAACAATTAAGCTCTAGCATTGCTAGGGAAACCTGCTTAAGCTTGGTCGCCTGAGGCGACAGCGCTTGGATAGCGGGCAGAGGGAGGTGATTACATATGGATACTGCACAATTAGGCCTTGCCAGTGGTACATGACACATATCGGATTGTGGTAAAATGCCAAGTGAGAAAAATTGCAAGCTTGTTATGATGGCGCCTGCAGATCAAAAAGAAGACCTGATCGATGCGGAGGTTGCTCACGCAGTAAAATCTCACGGTCATCAAGACACACCGGAGCTGCGAGAGAAAATAAGCAAAACCATTGAAACAAAAGAACTATAATAATGGATAGAAAAGTACTAATAGGCATAGTTTCGGATGTATCTGGCATGGAAACTCTTCTTAATAATTTGGTGGAGGCGGATTTTAATGAGAAAGATATATCTGTTATCATGCAGGATCAGAAAAAAGCGAGAGCCTATGCAAAAGATACCGGTCCATTAAAAGGAGTAAGCCTTGATAGGCTGGATATCAAGCTACATCAACTACATATCCCGCAAGAAAAAATAAGTAAATACACAGAGATGCTTAAAAAAGACGCGGCTCTTATCGCAATTACTGTGGATGCTGAGGCGCAGGATGCGGCCGAGGAAATGTTGAGAGATTATTTTATCCAGCAGATTGAAATTGTATAATAGGTCCATGCGTTACCTCATCGTCCTCCTTATAATAGTCGGGGTAACCTATTATCTTTACCAGACCAAATATTTTTCTGTATCAAAGGCTCCGCAACCTCAACCCAAATCAAATCAAGGTCAACCCCGATTAGATCGGGGTCAACCTTCCCCCATCGCCGAAACCAACCGCATCCTTGGCACACAAACCAAAACATCTGATTGTGTTGTAAATGGCAGTCTGCAAGATAAAGCCTGTACACCAGGCAGTATTTTTCCAAACGCGACCAAAGAACAAGTATGTACTCCCGGATATAGCAAATCGGTTCGGAATGTGCCAGCCGACCTTAAAAAACGAGTCTATAAAGAGTATGGTATAACCACACACCAGCCTGGAGAATACGAAGTAGACCATCTCATAAGCCTTGAAATTGGAGGAAGTAATGATCTTGCAAATCTCTGGCCTGAAGCCGGAGAGTCTCGGCCTGGCTTTCACGAAAAAGATCAGGTTGAAAATTATTTGCACACGCAGGTCTGTAAAGGCAATATGACTCTTCAGCAGGCGCAGGAAGCAATTGCCAACAATTGGCTCGACGTATATAATAGTATCTCTGATCCCGCGCAGTATGACTTCAATACCCCTAGAAATAGGCACGAGTAAACTGCCCTCAAAACTTGACAGAATCAACTATCTCAGCTATTGTAAGCACGATGGCTACAAATCAAACTAACTACTACCCTCACCTCACTATTAAGCACCCTCATAATCCGAGTAAGCTCTATGCTTTCCCTTTTTTTGGCCTTCTTATAAGCTGATTCTTCTCATTCCTGTTGCTATAGAGCTTGGTTTCTTGGCAGTTGTTTTTCTCTTTGTCTTGGCTGTGAATTCATTTGTTATCTTATTTACCGGGAAATATTGGGATACTGCGCACACATTTTACCTTGGGATGATACGGCTTGGAACAAAAGTCACGCTTTTTGTTTTGGGGCTGACCGATAAATACCCCGGTTTTAACTTAGGTACAAATGGTATATTTGAACTGAATATCGATAAGCCTAAAGCTCCCAATCGATGGCTCTCATTTCCTCTTTTTGGCTTTCTTATTCGGTTTATTGTGCTTTTACCCTATTCTATCTTTGCGCGGGTTATGGAAAATGGATCTTTTGCCGCAATGGCAGTTTCATGGTTTGCCGTTCTCCTAAATGGAAAGTACCCTGAAAGCTTGTATGAATTTGAGCGTGATGCTATACGGGTTGGGCTTGCGGATCCTTGCTACCTTGTCTCACTTTCTGACCGCTATCCCAGCTTTAAGATCTCCTGGAATCACAAGAATGTGAAAATAGCACTTCTTATCGCAGGCATACTACTGACAATCTTAAATGTAAAGAATTATTATTCGGGACAAAGACACGACACTTATGAATTTCAGTATAATAATGACAGCTTCGGACCTTAGTAATTGCTTAGCTTGACCCCGATTTTCCCGATTCAATCGGGATCCAATCGGGGTTGACAGACACCCCATTCCGTGGAATACTTAAGAGCTATGCGCGCCAATAAATCCCGATTTAATCGGGAAAAACCTACCTTAAGGCTCCTTCAGCCGCCTCTGACAGTATACCTCAACCCCCCCGCTTCGTCTAAGAAACGATCCGCTAAATTTGTTATTTTAGGCTTCCTAGTGGCAACCTCTCTCCTTACTATAGCAGGAAGTACAGTAGTATTTATAAAACAGAGAGAACCCTCTAAACAGGTTTTTGGGATTAAATCAGTAGCTTCTCCAACTATTGCTCAGTCAACTATCCCTCCTGTGTCTCAATGGAAAACATACCAAAACAATACGTACAAATTTTCACTTTCATATCCCGATAGCCTTGAGGCAAAAGAAGTATCTTTCGGTGTAGGAATAACGACAATTGAGTTTAAAAGCACTAAGGCTTACCCAAGCACTCAAAGTGTCCAGCTGCTTATTTTCTCAAAGTCCCAGGGCAGAATCATTGGACAAGATTTCGATACTTTTTATACTCTTGCCGATAATACCTCAAAGATTATGAAAGAAGATACTCTCTCCCTTCAAAAATTCACAAAAGTTAGGAATCGCGCTATATCAAAGCTTCGGGCATTTGACTATTCGACTACCTCCTACCCTGTAAATCCCGATGAAGAAGCCGAAATCGGAGCCTATATAGAACTTGGGCAGAATATACTTGTGATTTCAACAGGAGAAAACAATAAAACGGGGCTTGAATCAATCCTTGGGACCTTTAAATATCCTCTGTGATGTAGAGAGGCTTAAGCTGCAATCAGTCGACGCTTTGGATCTTTGTGCTTGTGACGCGTCATTGCTCTTTCCATACGTTGAAGCTGGTGCGCTGTTCGAAGCACAGCTCCTCTTCTGATGCGTTCAGATTCATCAGTAGGGTTTACTGGTTTCCTTAAGTCTCTCGTTGATTCCTCAAGCTTCTTTATAGACTCTTGGTAAACAGGTTCTTCAACTTCTTCACTTTTAAGAATTACTCTTTCTTTTGCAGAGCTAGACCTAATGAGAAATTCCGCAAAATCGCTAAGCGCATGATCTTTTGGAGAATCCGGTTCCAAATCTGCAAAGTATGTTTTCATATCCTCAAGAACACTTTCCCCGTGCTTTTCAATGGCATATTGAGGTCTCGATATTATTTCGTGTGTCATTGATGTAATTATCACACTCTTATCTCAGCTTTACAAGAGGCAACTTGTATATGTATTATGCTGTTTGAGCATGTTAATTGCGGAACTTGACAAGATATAAAAGCGATGCTAAAATACTATAGGTGTTTTTAATATGACTGAAAGAGGCGAATTTATACCTAATGAGATAAATGCTACAGGCTCTTGTCCTGAGCAACATTTGGAGTCAACCAAGCTTCTTAAAGCAAGAAAAAAGCTTTTAGAAAGAAAGCTTGAAAAGGTTTTAAATGAGGAAATGGTATTTATAAATAGAAACAGCTAAGTTTTATGGGTCGAGGCCTTTACTTGACTCTTTCCATGGTTCTCCTTACCTATCAGCCAACCACCGGTTATAAATCCAAAAGAACCACCAAGCAATATCCCACCAATTACATCGGTAGTCCAGTGTTCCCCCAAATATACCCGTGACATGAGCATTATCGCGTCATATCCCAATAAAAACAGTAACAAACTAACTTTCAACCAGGCAGGCAGTTTCCTACTCTGTAAAATTAAGAACAGGATTATTATTGAGAGAAATAATGTCCGGCCTGCATGGCCTGAAGGATAGGAAAAGTCCGAAGAGACATGAAATTGCGGGAATGTAACGAGCTGTTTGGTACGAAGCATGAAATTCGGAGGCGGCGGATGATTAACATATAGCTTTCCAAATAACTCGATTAGATGAATTCCAACAAATAATAGAAGTGCCAAGACGGCTCCGAAAAGCCTTCGTACAAGTAACAGTACTACTATTAAAATAACAAGCATTACCTCAAAAGCTCCGACCTCGCTAAAGATCGAAAAGAGATCATCAAAACGCCTGCTCATGTGATTCTGCAACACAACAGTCGTATCGAAATCAAATTTATTGAATATATTTTTGTGAACAAGATAGGAGAAAAAGACAAATAGAATAAAGACGAAAACCCCAAAAAGTGCAAAATTTAGCCTCTTTGACACGTATCCATTATACGAAATGCGGTTATGACTGTAAATATTCGCACAGTCTCGGTGCTTCCTTATCGCCTGAGAAGTAACAGGAGCGCTTCAATGATTCTGGTGATAATTTGAAGAATTCCTATGATAATTTGCTGTACAGGGTTAGGCTGCTGCGCCGGTGTGGGGGTTGGACCTTCTGTAGGAGCACCTGTATCCGCAGGGCTTACCGATGGCGTCTCACTAACAGAAGGTGCAGGGGTGTCGGTGAGTACCACTGTCGGGCTTGGAGTATCAGTTGGAGTAATTGAAGGAGTATCAGTAACGCTAGGCGCTGCCGAAGGTGAAACTAAAGGAGTGGTCGTTAGAGCAATAGTTGGGGAAACCGTTTCTGAAATAGTAGGTGCAGGTTGAGTAGGCTCCGGTGTTGGTGTACCTCCTCCTCCCGGATTAGTACCTTTTAATAATTCCAGAATCTGTTTGATGAGCCTTTGTATTAGCCTAATTATGCTCTTAATAATATTTCGTATTCTCCCTTTTTTAACATGCTTTCTTTTCAGAGTTCTTCTAAGCCTATTTATTCTTCTCCCTAACAGATTAATTCGCCTTCCTATCTTTTTAATCTCTTTTTCATTGCCGTCGCCGCCATTGTTAGGGTTAGGAGAATGAGTCGGCTGTCCGGTTAATGTATCGGTGATTTGAGGAGACGGGTTCCCTGCTGATGGATTAGCGGAAGGTTGAACTCCCGGAGTATCACTTACCACAGGCGTGCCGTTTGGTGGAGTAGTCGGTGTGGGAGTTGGGCAAATACTGGTTGGTGATCCTCCACAGACATACGTTGGTGTTATTGGGCCGGTTGGATTACCTGATGGCTGAGTTCCTCCCGAGATCGTAAAGGAATCACTCAGAGATCCTCCAGATGCTTTTACAAACTGACATGAAAGTTGATTTGCATTAACGGTACATTTTGTAACTCCCCAGGTATCGCTGTTAATTGTAGCAAAGTACCCGGCTTCAGAATCTCCATTACTCACAGGATACAATCCATTTCCTCCTGTTCCTGTGATAACCTCTACTGTTCCTGCACCTTTTACATAGTTAGGACCAGCATTTACAACACAGCTCGCATTGAAAGAACCGACAGTTGCACACTTTAACTGCTTACTGCGCTGGTAGTTATGATCATGTCCAAAAAGTACCAGGTCAACTTTTTTGTTGAGGAATAAATCGTGTGTGCCTGCACCGATTTCACAGCCCTTTGCTCCGGTTGTAATACATGGTTTATGGAGGCCCACTATCACCCATTTGATCCCGGCAGATCTTGCTGTATCAACTGCATTGCTGAACCATGCAGTATCAAATGATAAAACATTTGGGCTGATCATAATAAAACGTGCCAGAGGACCGGTTGAGGGATAATCAAAATAATACTGCTGTCCGTATGTGCCAACCATCCCTGATATCTTATTCGGCAGTACCGATGCATAAGCACCAATATCTCCATTATCGTGGTTACCCGATATGATCTCAAATGGAAGATTTGCACCGACTATTCCCTGAACATAGCTTGCCCATCCTCCAGGGCTGCCATGTGAGTCATAGCGAAAATCCCCAACTGCAATATGTAAATTTGTGCCGGAATTCTTAATCACATTCAACACAGCGTCAGTGTTGGATGTTCCCGCATAATCTCCGGCTGCAGTAAATGTAAAAGGCCCGGATTGGGCATGTACGGATTGATTGCTAGGAAATACCCGAAGAGTTAGGTAAATAGCAATCAGTACTACAGCCAGTAAAAAAACCGTCAGTCCTAAACGTACTTTTTCTAAAGATAATTTTCTCTCCATAACTATACTTGAGTTAATCAAAAACCTTGTCCTTTTTACTGTGGCTCAATGAGCACGTTACCATTTGTTGTTTTTCTTAAAACAGAGTTTTGTATTCCTAATGCAGTCACCATTGTATGTGGGAGAAACGTAATGTTTGTTTCTTTCACTGTCGAACTTACGGGGGTAAAAACTATCTCTACAATTGTATCTTCTCCTTGTATTGGCGTGCTCCGCTGCTGTGGAGTTATCCCAACTGCATAGGTAATTCTACCCCTTTGCGCATCAATTCTTTTAATTATCTCCTGTCTATTTGCAAAGAAGTCTTCAGGCTCAATGGAGACAAAACTAAGTACCTTCGGATCATAGGCAAGTTCAAGCTGCACTGCGGAGACTTTATTTTCTTTCGTGTCCATATATATTTTGGCATGCACTTTTCCGTCTTTATCAAGCTTTATCGGATTGGGATCAAATCTGAGTGTAGTCTGCGGCAGTGATGGTGGGAGACGGGTCGGAGAAACGGATTGATTGCTTGATGTTTGCTGGTCGCTTTCACCACGGGATAAGAAGGCAATAAGAAGCACGCCGAAGACGACAACAAGAACAATAATAAGCTTATTTCGAGACATAGATAAATTCTGGCTCAACTATAATCTTGTCTGTTTTTCACCTACTTGTCAAGTGAAGGGAAATTTAAGCTCGTTATTTTCTTAAACGCTCTATAAGAAGCTGTACTTCTTCTTGCTGTGCCCCTGAGATATTGGGAAGCAACTTTTCAAGCACCTTCTTTGCTTCCTGATCACGGCCGAGTTGATGTAGGGAGTCGGCAAGAACGATAGAAAAAGGGAGATTATTTTGAAGTGTCGGGTCGCCGGAAAGAAGCTTGACAGTACTATTATAATCATGCTTTTTATAATAGAGAAGCGCCCGGTTGTGAACGAGAATCGAAGCGTTTTTTTGCAGAATGAGCTTTTCTGCCTGATCAAGAGCAGATTCTCCTTGCTGAAATTTATTTTCTTGTATGTATACAATGGCCAAATTGATAAGTGCTGATGATCTTTCCGTGTACGCAATCACATGTGGATTAGGCTTAAGTGCGAGGCGGTATTCTTTTTCTGACGGGTTGAAATTTTTTTGTTTGAGGAAGTAATTGCCTAAGTAAAAATGCCCTTCCAGAAACTGTGGATCCTTCACAACCTCCGGTTGAAAAAGTGTATAGTCATTCTGAAAACGAAAGCCGCCAAGAAAGCTATTGATACTAACGACAAAAAACCATAATAAAAAATTAACAAAGAAAAAAGGAGCTATTTTTTTGTTCTTCACAGCATTTCTTAAAAGAAGCGCTACTCCGGCAGAAAAAACAATACTTGGTAAGTATGCGTAATGCGGCGAACCAAGACGAGGAATTGGAACAATATTTAACGCAGGAAGAAGAAAAAAAGCAAGTAAAAGCAATACTTTACTTATGTCTGCCCGCACTCCTTTTTTTACTATGAATATTCCTGCAATGAGTACTAAAAAAAGCATAAGCTCCCCGCCAAGGATGGTTTCCTGAGTTATAGAAACTGCGTCACTAAGCCCAGGAAGAGTCGGCAGGACGAGGACGCCAAGAAGTTTTAAAATAACAAAAAAGCGGATGGTTATTGCTTCAATAAGTGGAAGATTTATCTGTGAAAACCGCCATACCTCGGGAACGGCATGAAATCGAAGGATCAAATAAAGAGCAATTATAAAGGCTTCAATTACAAACAGGAAAAGCCCGGATGACAACAGGCTGAGTTTTTTCTTTTTAACCTTGGTTCTGGCTGAGGAAACATGAATAACTTCCCATAGGAGAAAACAAAGCGGAATCACAACAAGTGCGGTTTCTTTTGAAAAAAGCCCAAGCAGAAAACAGACAATGGTTAAAAAGGCAAATCCCTTCCTCCCCGTCTGCCTTGCCCTGCTATGGAAATAGACCGAAAGCATTGTAAAAATTGCCAAAAGAAGTTCCGACCGGTATGAAATCTCAGCGACAGGAAGCCACGATGCCGGATGAAGACCAAAAATGAGAACAGCAACGAACTTCTCGCGTAATTTTAGATTGAAGAAGCTCGAAATAAAAAGCGGGATAAGTGATGCTGCAATAAGATGAAGCAGAACATTTGTCAAATGGAAGCCTTGTGCAAATGTCCCATACACATAAGAGTCAAGACTATTTACTATTGTCACAAGCGGTCTGAAGAAGCCGGTGTCGCCAAAACGCATGAAAAATGTAGAGATGATTTGCGATATCGGAACAATTGTCCGACCAGACTCTATATCTCCATGATCCAACCAGACAAAATCATTATTAAGATAACTTACGTGCAGAAGAAAAATAATAAGAAGAATGAAAGCGAAATAGAATTGCGGCGATAGTTTTTTCAAGAAGGTCTTCATGTGAAACGGGGTATCAGGCAATGTATGATTTCACAGTTTTTAACGAGAGTCAATAGGATTGAAGAATTACAATTTCAGCTTTTTGAGGAAGTCGCGGAACTGTTCATTGATATCAGGATGATTAAGTGCAAATTCGACAACTGTTTTTAAATATTCAAGCTTATTTCCTGTATCATAATACTCTCCATTTTTAATTTCGCAAGCTATCATTCGTTTCCCATCATCAAGCATTAACTTTAAAACATCATTATAATATAGTTCATCGCCTTCTCTGAGGTTTGCCATAGCCTTGTCCAAGTAATCAAAGACATCCGGAGTCAGAATAAATCCTGAAACTGTCGCCAGATGAGATGGGGCGTTTCTCTTTCCGGGTTTTTCAACAAGAACCGACACATCGATAAGCCCGTCTCTGATTTCTTTGCCTCCGGCAAAACCATAACGGTCATAATCCTCATCCCGTTTTGCCCTGACACTTGCGAGTACTGAAGCGCCGAATTCTTTATATACCTCAATTAATTGCTGAAATCGCGATTTAGGAGCTGCTTTAATAAAGTCATCACTCCATGTGTAGATAAATGGTTCGTCTCCGATAATTTTCCGGACGTTAAGAAGTGGTGTACCGTTACCGTAGGGCCCTTTCTGCCTAACATAGAAGAAATTAGCCATGTCCGATATTCTCTCAATCTGCTGGAGAAGCGGTAATTTTTTCTCCCCTCCCATCCGAAGGTTTTCAATAAGCTCCATACTCGGTTTGTCGAAATGATCTTCAATTGTACGTTTGTGATACCCTGTGACAATTACAATATCTTCAATCCCTGCATCAATCAGCTCTTCAACGATGTATTGGATAATCGGCTTGTCAACAACAGGAAGCATTTCTTTGGGCATCGCTTTGGTCTGGGGCAAAAACCGCGTGCCAAACCCGGCGGCAGGGATAACAGCTTTCCTAATTTTTTTCATACCAAACCTCCTTATAAATCAAGCCACTAAAATCAGCTCGCCCCGTCAAAGCCGCTCCGTGAGCCGTTCCGCCAGCTGGCGGATTGAAGGCGAACGGCAAGGCTATACGGGGACCGACGGCAGGGATAACAGCCTTTCGTATCTTCTTAGGCATACTTGCCCCAATTATATAGAAAAGCCGCTTTTCTGTCTATAGAAGGAACAGCTGTTACACGAATTATGAACTTTTAAAGATAAACGAACTTTGAATTTTTAAAATATACTTATCTTCTCGAGGGGAGGTGAGCAATATACAAATAAAAAGTTTAGAAGAGAAACAACAAGTTATCTCAAGCGTACTGAAAGG
>ORMF011289563.1_pt1 | contig 23681 bp, 4 predicted proteins | sample 1779871 | NCBI WGS metagenome assembly ORMF01 (sample SAMEA104232316, study PRJEB22302) | groundwater metagenome | biome: forest; feature: aquifer; material: groundwater | place: USA | collected 2011-08-07 | depth 5.4 m | reverse complement strand
GCCCAAAGCTCCGCACTTCAGCGCGATCTATGGCCTGAAAATAGAGAATAATTTGTCTCAGGCGATGATTTGTTCTGCCGTTGATTCCACTGTTCTGCAATTCTTCAATCAGTTGATTAAAAACCAGCCGCTCATCTGGATTTGTTTTATACCGGTTAAGCATTTGAACTCCGAGACGTTTGAATCCTTCGCCATCATCCTCAATAAATAAACGAAATAATTCTTCAGGCGTTTGCTGGATTTGCGAGCGGGCTTCGGAGCGAGTGGAAAGCTGATTGATTCGGTCTTGAACATTTTTAATTAAGACAGGCAAAAATCGTTCTTTTGGAATTCCGGGATTCTGAAATAAGACTTCTTCTGTCACACCAGCGGGGCCCTCTATATTCACAATGGTTCTGGGATGAGAAATAACTCCGTTGGATTTATCATGCTCAAATCCCCTTAATATCAAACCCTCGGGACTCACGCTAACCAGACTGCCACGATAACCAAAACGAGTTCCCATACCATGGTCTATAAAAATAATCGTATCGCCTGTTTGAAAACCGGCGATGATCCCTCGTTTTTCAGAAGTTAACTTGGAAAATTCATGGAAGGGGATATGACCTGTAAACAGACGATTGAAACCATTAACCTCAGCGAGTCTTTTTGGACCAAATTGGTTGATCACTTTAGCTACCTCGGGTGGTTTGGCCAGTGTCGTGTTGTCAGCATACCAGCTATTGACCAGTGACAAAGCTTCATATATATCGCTCATGGAATGCTCACGGTTCCGAACGTCCCGGGCGATGAAATCAAGGCCTTCCCAAACTGAAGGGTGCTTTTGATCTCCCCTGCCACGATACTCCACGCCTTTATAGGTGAAGTAAAATTCTCCGGTCTTAATGTCCACAGGAAGAAAGGCATGCATATACACATTTTGATAAATATCTGTTGTATAAAGACTGAAATGATCGCGGAAGAAATCAGCAACACGTTGAAGGGTATGATTATTCAAATAATTGGCTTGGGTCACCTGCTTAGAAGGCGCTAAATCTTCATTTAATTCCCTTAATACCGCCGTGCCCCAATCTGCGTGAAAAACCCAATCTTTAGCCCACCACTCGGGCGACGTGTAATTCTGATAGTTGATCGCCTCAAAAACCCGCCACCACCAGTCCCCTTTTTGAAGGTGTTCCTCCAGATCTTTCTTCAGCTCGGGGATAATTTCTTGTTCCATCATCTGGATGGCTGCTTCCCAAGCTTGGTTGGCCGGCAAATCAACGCTAGGATCCGGCGCTGCATTTCTGAAATCACGCGCCAGATCTTCCCACCATTTAATCGAAACGCTTCCGACTAAGCGCGTTCCTGTGTAAACATCAACCAGATGCCAGCCGCGTAATTGATCCCAAAGTTTTTTCTGGTCCGTAGTAAGTGTAGCTGAAACCTGTGCGAAAAGTCCGGTTCCGGGTTTTCTTTTCTTACCACTCGCATCAAATTCGCCATTGACTCGAATATCAAATTGTTTCCAATAATCTTTTTGCTTCTGCTCATGAAAAGCTGTGTACTCGGCCAATTTCTCGGCCCACCAAGTTTTTGTCCGCGTCGCGGGTTCATCTTGATGATATTGTTCCACCAATTTTTCAACGGGCCCGTATTGGGCATTATAAGAATCTGTGTAGTCATAAAAATTATAATTTTGATACCAAGGCAAATGGAAAGCTTGGAGATTCATGAATTCCCAGAAATCGTGATTGCCAATCACAAAATCAGACAAGCCGGCGTTGATGAGTTCTAAGGAACGTCTAAAAACTTTAACCCCATAAGGTCCTCGGTCCATCAAATCGCCCAAATTATGGAAATAGAGCCTGCCATCAAAATTGTTTTGCAAATCGACTTCATAAAAAGAGAGTTGTTCTTCTAAAGGTTTATCCGAATTTAATTTGAAACCGGGAGGAAGTTTTCCATCAGGCAGTACGGAACGAATAGCATCTACGATCAAAGCGTCAAATTTATCAATCGTTCCATGTTGATCCGAGATGACGACTACTTTGGGAGCTTGGGCTGGTTCATTCTCCAACGCCGCCAAAAAGAGCCTCAGGTTATCCAACTCCTCGGTAGGATTTAAACTGGTCGTCGAAACGACAATCTTTCGCGCTTCTGCGCGAATGCGGTGAAGGGTAGCTTTAAATTTTCCATTTATTTGTTCGTTGACCACCGAATTCCAACGGTAGCCAAAATTTTCTGCGGGAAAGGCTCCGGTGAAGTCTTCCAATAACCTTCTGCCGTGGCCATCCTTCAACAGAATACTCATGCTGGCGGGGTTGGGAAAATTTCCCTCCACAACGATTTCCACTGCGTCCCCAAATTTCTGTTTCAACGACGCGACCTGGGTTTCCCAAACTTCAAGGGTCAAATCCTGCCGCGCTTCGGCCGCCGCCTTTTTGGCGGACGAGCCTTCAGCCTCGCCGCCGCTTTGTGGCTGGCGGGCTTCGGAGCGAGGAGTTATAGGTTTTTCAGCCATAAAAAACCATTGTCTTTCACCGCGGGTGTTGTTTTGGCTTTTAATTTTGATTTTAATAAATCCATTTCGTTTAAGAAGCGCGGTAAGTTTTTTCTTAGTAAAAAATTGGTAAAATCGTGGCCCCATTCCTTCCGTTTTATCTTCTTTATTTTTTGTATCGAGGATTTGGATATCTTTTCCTGCTTTAACAAGACCCGTATAGATTCCTCCTCCTTGGAGGGCCCTATAGGCTTGCTTTACAGCGGCGTCTGCACCATGAGTTTCATCAATAATTGGAATGTGGTGAAGTGATGCCCAATCGCGTACCACATGAAATGTATTTGCAGGCACAGCATTGATATCTTCCATGTCAGCTACTGCCAATCTAATATTATTGGCTGGTGCTTGATTGATAAAATTGGTTTCAATAAATGAAACGCTTTCGGTTGCATTATCTATGGCTAAAATTTCTAGATCCGGCTGTTCTGAAAAAAATTGTAAATCACGAATAACGGGACCTCGCTCTAAGATTTTCAACTTTTCCGTTTCTGGCACAAATATTCTTTGCGCTTTTTTCGCCCTCACCAACTCCATGAGTTCTTTTAATCTTTCTAAATCACCTTGTTGAAAGCCTGCCCTTAGTCCTGCAAAGAATTGAGGATTTCGATTATAACTTTGCTGAGTCTTTTCTTTAATTTGTTGCCAAGCACTAATTGCTTTGCGATGATTTTGAATATCAAACATATTTCTTAAAGCTTGGTCAAATTGCTCATAAAGCTCAATAAGGGAGGTGCTCCGCGCTTCGGCCCGGGCGGTGACATATATAGAAGCGGTGGAGACAAAACCGGCAAGGGCGAAGGAAGAAGCAATTCTTGAGATTGCTTCGCCCCTGAAGGGGCTCGTAATGACGGATGTAGTTGCTTTTGGTGCAGCAACAACTTTGGATTCAATGTTGATAATTTTATAAGTCCCGTCTGAATTTTTGGTAACGTTAACCGCGAGAGGTTTGCCATTGTATTGGATCTGAACTTGGAAGGTTCCGTTCTCACCATTAATAATTGAAGCGCCAAGAACAATTCTTTCAGCCGCATTGGCTTTGATCACGTTCGAAACAAGATCAGAAATTTTAAGTGCATTCTCAAGAGTACTCGCCTGAATAAGAGAAGTTTCCAATTCTGTCGGCTTGCCCAGCATCCGGTCCATATAGGGAATGTCAGAAAGCGCGTCGCCGATTTTGGGAGCAATAACGGTAGTTGAAATGCCTTTGGCTTTGAGGGCAGCTTTAAGACCTTTTTCGTGGAAACCACCGATCACGATCACAGACGTATCTTTTTTCTTCCGGTTCATTTCCGCTGCGATTCGTTCGGCAAAAATATGATTTCTTTTTTCGGCCAGTTCGTAAAAACGTTGGGCGTTGGATCCGGCTGAATGAATGAGCGCAAGATCTGAATCAGAGATGGATTTGAAGTAAATTTTTATGTCATCCCCGAATGTTTTTCCGCCCAACAAAATGGCGGATCCGCCGTTTCTTATGGCGGAAATCGGGGATCCATGGATTCCCGCTTCCGCGGGAATGACAGAATCTTTTCCGGCTGAGATTTGTTCCCACTCTTTCTGCGTCAGCTGAAGGGAAATCATTTTTTGGAACAGGCCAAATGATTTGGAAAATTGAATTAATTTTTTATCTTCATCGCTTTGGGAAAAACGTTCATAGATAGATTCCATAATCTGATCGGTTTCGTCAAAAAGTTTGGTTGAATCAAAGGAAACAAATAAGGAAAGCCATTCAAAATATTGGGAAAAATGCTCAAATTTCTTGGAATCCAGTTTTCCCTGTTGGATTAAATTGTTGAAATAGCTGTGAATTTTTTGATTATTGGCTAAAACATCTTCGGCAGATTGAGCATTTGCGTTTTGGCCTGTGACAAGAGCAACGATTTCTTGAAATAACGTGTCATCCCCAAATGACAGGCGGATCTTTTCTAAATCTTTTCTCAATCCCTTATGGCTCAATTTCTTTTCTTGCTCAACAGCCTTGGACAACGCATAAAGATTTTGGAAATTTGGAAGATTAAGATGTGCTTTCTTAGCGGCGCCTACTAAAAAGCGGACGTGATCCAGATAATTGATACTGTGACCTTGATAATGATTTACTTTTTCATCGAATTCAAACAGTTGTCTGGAATAAGTTTTTTTCTTCAGAGAAATCAGCGCGCCGTTTAAAGCATCGAGTGTATCGTGAAGTTGATTGGCAGCTTCGGTGGTCTTAAGGAAAGCATCCCGATTTTCCAGATAAACCGTTTTGTCTTCAAGCCCAAAAAAATTGGGAAGTTTCTCGGCCGTAATATAAAAGTATTCCGCACCGGTGAAGGTTCCCTCTTGGACCATCTGCCAAGCGGCCTGGGCCAGTGCTTCCTTATCTGGAAAGCTGCGGAAGATTTGGCCGTCAATTTTGTCTCCTGCACCTTCCAAGCCAATCAGGTCGATTCCTTGGGTTTTGAAATACTTCAGAAGTTCTGAAATATTTTTTTGAGCATCGCTGGAGGTGTGAGCATTTAAAATAAGGATTGCGTTTTTGGAATTTGGTTTTGAAGAATCAGATTGAACAGTTCCGACGTTTTGAGGCAGAGAATAGGCAAACACTGTTTGGCTCGAAAAACAAATAAGCGTAACAGCCGCGATGACTCTGCAAAATCGGTTAAATGTGCGGGGCATTCAGCAGTTTCCTAAGGAAGCGAGAACTAAAATGACTTTGCTTCTAAGGCAAATTTTGAATTTTTTGCTACAAATCACTTAGCGTAACTTCCCTTCGTTGAGATTTTTCTGTAGCCAAATGGCTCAGAAAGGGGGATGGAAATAATGCAAAAGCGTACCACATTAAAACAACTTTTTCAATTTTTTAAGAAAGATTTTAATTAACTATAAGTGGCTTTAAAATAAAGGGTTACGCAGCTCTCTGGAGAGCGACCGCTCTGGCCTGGCCCTGGGTAAGCCCTGCTAGGTAGGCTTGAGCAAAGCCAGGCTCATTGGAAGGAGTAATCTGAATGGTTGAAAGGGACCCATCCTTGACCTCATATTCAAGGAGTTGAGCAGCCGTAAGTTTGTGTAGTTGCTCTGGTTCATAATGACCCAGCACATCGGAAAGAGCGTCTTGCGCATCAGCACGGTGCGGGGCACTTACCACATAACCGTTCGTCGAAGCAGAGCTATATTGATGTAAATCTGATTCGGTTGAACCGGCCGGTAAAATAACGATCGGAAATGAATCCGGTTTATTGGCAAGCACATTTTTAATTTCCGATAAAGAAGCTTGAAGCCCCTTTGCTTCTTCTCTGACGATTTGAACACCTGGAATTCCTAGACGGTTGTAATAATCAGAGGTTGTTCTAGAATTCACCGAATCAAATAGAATCACTTTACTTCCGGGTGGAAGCGCCATTCGATTCAAATCAACTTTCGGAATTTCATCTCCATTACCGACAATCACAACCACTTTCTGGCGGTTGGTAAATTCATCGTTCGGAGCATTCCTACGCGCTTGATCCAGTTGCTGGTTATATCGAATTTGATCTTGAACGGATATTTTATTTGCCAGCGCAATTCCATCGGAACCGATTCCAAAAAGATTTAGCTGAATCACGGGAATCAACGGAGCAGGAACAGGCAGAGCAATGCTGAAAGTAACGAAACGGGTAATGCCTAAGAAATTGGCAACAGAATTCCGGCCAAATCGGTCATTTTGTCTGAGGAACTTGTCTAATTCCGGTTTTTGTGCGCGCACTTCAGAGCGGCTGAGCGCATGTTCTACTTCAGTTCTCGTTCTTTCTTTGAGGATTTCCAATTGATTTATTTGTTGGCGAGGAGAAAGACCTGATGGATTCTCTACGATTTCTTTTAATTGAGCTTCGATATTCAAATGCCGTGCGATGGTTAAATAAGTTTCAATGACTTCAACTTCACTTTTTCCCGTTTTCTCTGCAATTAGCTTAGTTGTGCCTGTTCCCAAATTTAATACCACATCTAAAGCAATGGTTTTGGACGCAATTAAACGGATTCGGTTGGGACGCATGCGGCCGAAGACACGGTCTAAGGTTGACTTAAATTCGCCATCCAAAGATGACACATCGGGAAAGTAATTGGTTAAATAAGGAAGCGTAAATTCGCTGTAATCTCCCTTTCTGTCGCCAACCAAGCGTGAATCTCCGATCACATCCATTAAACGAATGACATCTTCAGACATCATCGGCGAAGTTTCAGTAACGATGCTTTTGTTCGGCTTTGCTTCTGCTTCAAGTCTCAGCGCCCAAAATTTTATTTGGGCACTTTCCCGAAGCTTGGCTAATACTTGTTCGAAATAAGACCTCATCAATTCAGGTTTGATTTCGTCCATTCGGAAGATCATATTAAAATCCATTTCCATCCGGCTGGATACTTCCACGCCAACGGAATTGGCTTTTTCATCCGGCTCAATGACAACGCCCTTCGATTCGAGAATTCTATTTGCTGCATCTGTGATAAACACATTGGCGCCGTGAACAATTCCAGGGGCGGTCGGCTTGCCCTTCCAATCAAAGAAGAGTCCCCAATTCTGATCGTTCATGGAATCTTTGACTCCTCCGCCGGTAATTAAGAGATCCGATCTCACCAAAAAGAAAATAACATCTCTTAAATAAGCACTGTGAACCTTGACCTGTTTCGGATGGCCTTCGTCATCTTTTTCTAACACGACGACAAGGGGTTTATCGGCGCCGATTTTGGCTTGCTGCCGGAATCTTTTGTCAGCGCCGGATTCTGCAAGAAATTCAGGACTGAATGCTTTCGTATTCATGCGAACAAGTGTCTCAGATCCTAAAGTCACGTAACTGTCTTCGCTCTCGCCTTCTTTAACTTCAAAAACAAATCCGCCTTCATGTAATTTGTCTTGCGGAAATAATTTGGTCTGAGATTTTTTGGCGTACATATCCAACAGAGTTTTATGGTCAAGACCTTCCGGATCGAACGCCACCGCAGAGCTATCGCTTAAAGTCAGTATCTGCGCCAGATCTCCATAATGGCGTATCGCGATCTCAACAATGCCGCTTGTGACATCTCCTCTTAAGCCACCCGTGGTCGAGAGTTTCACAGGTTCGTGCGTTTTGGATTCTATCTGACCGATGTCTCTCAGATATCGGACGAGTTCGAAAGCATGCACCATCACGCCTTGAGAAGTCACGCGGTTTCCTTTTTCATGAGGTGTGAGTAAATTATTTTCCATGTGAGAAACTCCGCCCAAAGCTTGTAACTTTCCGGACATCAGAAGTCGCCAATCTTTTAACCCTTTCATCCACGCCCGAACCGTTGCAAGACTTCCAATATCAGCCGTGCCTTCATCCGGACCGAGTTCAAGCGGGTCGATGGCTGGATAACCAGAAGAGACAACGATGCTTTTATGGCTCATCATATGATTCACAAGTCCGTCGATATAACCGATGGCCGCTGCAATCGGATTTAGTCCCTCCTCTTGGATGAAAACGCCTTTCGAGCCGCCTTCCGGGATGGACATGTGTTTTGCATTTTGTGTAAATGATAGAGCCACCGCTTCAGATAAGACACGGCTGCGGAGCTGAGTTCTTCCCGGCCGCAAACTTCTGAGACCGCCGCGCGCAATATCGATGTATCGGGAGTGAGCGCCATAAGCACCATATGGAACGTGGACCCAAATAATTGCATAGGGAGAAGAATATCCAAATACGTCGTTTAATTCGTAGCCGCGTATCACTTTTGGCACGATCCTAAAGGAAAGTTCTGTCCGGTCGCTGACATAATAATCTGTCTTCACTGTCGCGATCATCATGTCCCGAGCTAAAGACAGTATAAAACGTTCCTTTTCATCGATAATCTTTGGTAATTTTTTGTTTAGACTGAGTCGAATTAATTGACTGTCCTTGGCTCTGGTTCTTAAATCTTTATGCGGATTGAACTTCTCTTCAAAATACTGGATCAACTGATTTGATATTTCGGGATATTTAACGAATGTATTTTTAATTTTCGCCAGTTGAGCGAAGTTATCAACGCCTTCTTCTTCAGGAACGAATTGCAAAATAAATTCACTCGCTGCTCTCAGAATATCTAACTGTCTGGGTTGAATATTGAAATCTCTAAAACCCATTAATTTGTCGAGGTCATCGCTGGGTCGGACAGCTCTTAAGATATCAGCCATCTGAGCGAGTTCCGGCTCAAGCCCTTTTAAAATTTCATCGTGGGAAAGATTTTTCTCAATCGCTTGGGCATAATAAGCATTCAGTCGGTCAAAGGTACCGATCGTAAGAAGCGCGTTCAATCGACTTGTCGCTTCTTCTTGAGTCAGCCACGCCGGAATCTTCTGGGGTTCAGAAGGCATCCGTATTTCAGCGGGGGTGGCGGTAGGAACAATTCCATTGACAATGTCGGGACGTTCCGTCGGATTTCCGAGACGAAGATTAATGAGGCGGCGGAACGTTTCTGCGGAAGCCTTTTCTATTCCTTGTGAAGGATCTTCCGTAGAAGCCGCTACGTGTGGAGTTGCAATAAATTGATTGGGATAAGCATCAATTTGAGCTTTGACTTCCGCAATAATTTTTCCATTTTTCTTCAAATCAATATCTAAAAATGCAATACTCTCAGGTCGTTTGAAAAATTCAGTCCAAACATTAGGTTGAATTACATCAAAACGCGCTGTGTTTAAGATAATTCTGGCCTTTGCCGCTGTGTTAAGTTTTGCTACATCAAAATAATTTTTGGCATCTCCGGGTAGATGAAACGATAAGATATCGGCTTGTTTTAATACTTCTTCTTCCCCCGGAAATTCGACGCCGTATTCTCTTGCAGCTTTAACTCTTGCTTCATGATTAGGATTATTTGCATCATTTAAAGCACTTGAGGTTGCCAGAATTCGGAAGGAAATTCCAAGAGTTGTGCGAATTTGATTGAGAACGTCGGCAAAATCCTGCCCCAAAGGTCCGAAGCCAATTAATGAAATGGTTTTTCCGTCCAATTTCTGAAAGAGCTCACGGGCACGATCAGGAGATATGTTATGAAATAAAGCTTCCCACTGCTCTTCAGACATTTCTCCACGATCGGCCTTGACTGCTTCGTAAGCTTTCCGAAATTGTTCTAATGTAATATCAATAATTTTTTGAAGTTCAGGGTCAATCGTGAAATGTTGATCATCTCTAACGCTATCTTTAAATCCGCCCAGGGCAGCAATCAAAAAGTAAGCAGCAAGTATTGAGACAGGATGTTGATTTCCGTTCGTGCGAATTAATGAAATCTTATTATCAACGGTTGCCTGCTTATCGGCGTTGTCCACGCCTGCGCCAATCCGAACTAAATCCACTATTCCTGCCCGATGAATCTGTTCCACAAAGGGCGGGTCTTTGAGTCCCTGAATGTCCGAACGGAAAAATAAGCCGTCAATTTTTTGTTCGCTAACAAATTTTGACAAGTCATCCGGTTTAGAGCCAATTCCCATTTGATTTGCAATGAGAGTAACCTTCCCGCCGAATGAATCCGCGACACTCTGAAGTTCTTTTACAATCGTTGGTTTTGTCTTGTCTGCGATTAAATACTTAAGTGGCCTATGAACCTGCGCCTCAGCACGCACTTCAGCGCGGTCAGCTTTGAGCGGATCCTTACCCTGATACGCTAAAAGTTCCCGACGAATCTGATAAATTCCCAAACTTTCATAGACCAGTTCCATGGCTTCACGGCTGTCTTCAGGACGGACGAGCCCCATGCTCAAAAGCAGCAGACCCAGATTATTCGGCACTACATTTGATTCTTGAAAGGTTAAAAAGTCGATGGTCACCGCGTTGGAATTGGAAGGGTGTTCCGTAACGTCTACGGCTGCAATCATGGGATGACGTATTCCCATTTGATTAAACAAAATGTCCAACGTAGTTTGAGGCGAAGTTTTACCTTTCTTGCCAAATGAGACCAAAACCAAGTGAGGCTGGCCGCCAAGAAGTTTTTTCATTTCATCGGCGGTTAGATAATTCCCATCCGTCTTCTTAGCTTGCAATGAAATGATCCCTCTATGGAAAAGCTGCTGCGTTCCAAAACTGGCATTGCTGGTAAAGCGCGCTTTGCCCTCAGGCGATCTCGCAATTGGAATTCTATAATCTTCCGGCAATTCTTCAAAAAGTTCCCAAACTCCTAGGGCATGATGAGTCCCTAGCGTCCATTCTGCTCCGATGTCCTCAACCAAATCATCTTTGCCGGAAAATAAATCGCCGCGTCTGCGAATGAGGTCCGTATGAATTCGGGTTTCTCCCGGAGCAAGTTCAATGCCGTATTTCTCGGTGTTCCTGGGCGAAAGCGCTGCGACAATGGATGAAAGATTGGTTTCATTGCAGGATGTGCAGGCAATGCTGAAGTTTTCAGGTTTGCCGAATTTTTGTATAAAATAATCATACGTCAAACCCGCTGTATGAAGAGGTTGGAGTGAAATGGTAGCGTCTGCAATTCCCTTGGTCTCAGCTTGATAAGTCGTTTGTACTTTTGATTTCACTCGTTCGAATAATTTCTCTTTAAGAATCTGGCTTACGGTGAGTCCTGTTGTTTTGTCTTTTCCACTCAAACCTTCCACGATTCGATCAAGCTCACCACTCTCGGCAAGTTCTAACGCTGTGATCGCTTTGTCCCCTTTTCTTAAAACGGGAATTCCGGCCTTTTTAAAGTCTGGCTCGTTGGATTCCTCAAGAACGACGAGAGGAATTCCGTGATGCTCCATGACCTTCGCCCGTTCATTGGCAGAACGGTTGGTCGCAATGGCACTTATTCCCAAGGCTTCGGCTTGATAGCCTACTTTGGAAACAATGGTACCGGTTCCAACCGCCAAGAATTTTTTTTCTGGTAACACTAAAAAATAATGCTGCGATTGATAGGTATGATCCACAATTTCACGCGGGGTTAAAACCGTGCTGTCTTTTGCAGGCGCTTCTTTTTTTCGATAAACTAAATGAAAAACTTGATCCTTGGGTGGAAGAATGGTTCCGTGGATTTCGCGTCGGCCAATGAGGCCTCCGAAAGCAAATGGAGCTTCATCGCGATATGGAATTTCAGGATTTGCAGCATAAGATGCTTCACCTGAAAGTTGAAGATCAGAATCAACAAGCTGGACCTGATTGGCCCGGCGGTCTCCAATAAGAAAATTCTTCAAATGATCATAACGGGCATCAAACCACCGCAGAATCAGTCCCGTGTGATTTGTGTACTCATGAAGATACTCTAAAAGGGCGGCATGATAATGAAGCCGTTCGCTGAGTGCACCACGATTGGCTTGCGGAAATGGTTTCGAACGAAGGCGGTATGATTTTTGATTTTCTTCAATCTCAGCAAGAGGATTTCCTTTGTGAAAGAGCGTGTAACGCCGCCAACCACCTTTCAGCTCTTGTGGGAATGAAGTGCTCAAATGATCCTTCATCCAATCAAAGTGCATATCGCGGACTTTGGAAATTTGGAAATTGGAATCTGAACGTTTCAAATGAATGATCCTCTGGATAGAATCAAAAGAAAATGTGACGCCGCGGTTGGCTGGACGAGTCATGAGAGAATCGGGAAGCTCCTCGGTGACCACGATCTGTGGAGCGACGTGGTCTTCTGTTAATTTAAGATCGGGCTCCAAAAAATAAACCGCTAGGGTTGGTTTCTCCGGTAATACGGAGGTGCCGGGGACAAGCCGCACCAAAAAGTTGGCTTTCGCAATCTCATCATAAATAAGGACAGGTTGATTAAATAGAGACTCGTAATCGATGCTCATGTCATTTGGGTCGTCGACACTCGAAAGTGCCTCGCCGGTTTGGAAAATCATTCCTGGCGCAAGTTCAAGCTCTCGATTGATGCCGAATCTAATTTCGGTCTCTTTTATCCCTTCAATTGGGCTTTTTTCCGCTGACGTTCTAGACTCCGCAGCTGATTTGGCTGCTTTGTTAAGTGCCGTACTATATTTAGAATAATAAATATCAAAACTTCGGATTTCATCCTCTGAAAACCCTCTATTTTCACGAAGGTCTTGTTTAATGTAATCAGGAGTTGTCACACTCTCGGTATTCAAAAGCTGCTGATAAGCGTAATCTGCCACTTTGTCACCTCGATCGATTTGGCGAAGCGCATCTCTCAGAATGGCTTCGTGAAGATCACTTAATTTCACATCGTTTGGATGATGGGGATATGCATTATAGAAAGGGAGAATTAAGGCTGTCTCTTGATGAGACAATTTTAGAATTTCTCTTAAGAGACCATAGAGAACTAACTGGGTAATTACTTTGTAAGAAGACTTCATCTTATCGGGTTCGAGCCCTTGACCTGCCGGGAAATATTCTTCGACAAATGCTTTCGGTAAATAAATTTGAAGCGATTGGGTCTCCGGCTTGTATTCAGAAATCGAATAATAATGTTGACCTTCTTCGGAAGCGCGAAAAAATGTATCCTGGCCTAAATCTACAATTTGAATCTGAAGTTCGCTCAGGAAATTTGTACCTTCCGGATAATTTTGTATGCTATCGAAAGACTGATTCATCATGCCTTGAAGGATTTCAGACAAAAGCTGGCGGTATGCATTCTTCAAGATACTTTCGAGAGGAGAGATATTATAATTAGAGATTCCGATCTGCGTTACTCGTTCCTGATCCATTAATTCCACTTGTCCCAGCCGCTGTTTTTCCGCGATCAACGCCAGGATTTGTTGCGCTTCATCACTTCCTTCTAAAAGTGGTGGCGCGCCCGGAAGATGAAAGGATGTGATTTCTTTGGCGCGAACTTCGGAACGCACCGGCAGAAAACCACGTGACACCACACCAGTTCTGCCGTCTAAACTTAATTGATCTCCACGCTTAATGGCTTGGTTGCCAACGCTCCATGTTTCTTTTTCTTCGGAATATTCCAAAACACTCGCTCCGACTACTGCTGGAATTTTCAATTCACGTGTTAAATCTGAAGTGTGTGACGTATAACCACCTCTTCTCGTAATCACGGCTACTCTCACTATTTTCCCATTTTTATCAGGATGAAGCGCGTTTTGAAAAATTCCTTTTTCCGCTAAAGTTGGAATTTCGTGAGGCTCGAGAGTATCGGATAAAAGAATCACTCCATCTCCCCCTTTTTGCTGCGCGTGGTTCAATAAATCGGCTGTAATTTCTTCGGGGCGATAAACGACAATTCCTCGAAAGGCACCGCCTGAGGTTCCTTGAGCAGTAAATAAAATATTTTCCGGCTCAGGTTTTTCCGCAAAAAAAGGAAAAGCTTCCGGAATATAAGCATCTCTTGCTTGAAGTAACCAGGGTTGCGGTTTTCCATTGGTTTGTTGGACGGCAAATTCCATCTCAACATTGGCTCCCCTGAGCTGTTCCAAGCTGGTTCCCCATCTTTGGATTTGTTCAGTCCATGATCCATTAGATAAATCTCGATAGAGCTGAGGAGTCGTGCTGTGATCCGCTAAATCAGGGCCTTGTGCAAACGGTTTGAAGCTACCATCGATTCCATAACGCCAATCGTTCGGATTGCGAGTATAAACAACGCCCGCGCCGGAATTTTCTCTGATATTTCCGTATGTCATCGCTTGAATAATAATAGAAGCGCCAGGCCAATCCCCTTTAATGTTCCGAGATTGGAGATAAGGACTTGCTTTATCAAATGAGGCTTTAACGGCGTCTATTACATTTTGAAGTTGAAACTTTGGCGTTTCTTCGCTGACATCATGTTCGGTTTTTTCGTTAATCAGATTCAGATATGCGAGGGCAACCTCTGCCATTTGGGAAGGCGACAATTCCTCCTTAAGTTTTACATTTTTCTCACGTTTGTACGTCTCTATAATTGCGTCAAACGCTGATTTCTTCAAATCATAAACAACTTTGCCATAATCTTCTAAAAATCTTCGGTAACTATCCCACGCCGTCCACAAAGCATTTTCTTCCGAAATGCCGTAATATTGAAGCCGGCGCGCGAAAGCAAGAATGTTTTGTCCTCTCATTCCAACGTTTGTTGCCGTATCAGTTTGACCCGGCATCGTTAAGTAAGTACTCGCCCGCACGGAAAGAAAATAAGGTCGATCTCCGTTGGCAAAAGTAGAACCCAAACCCATGTTAACTTGACCTTTAATCGCCTGGTCGAGTTTTTCCATGACTTCGGGAAGCAACAGCTCAATCTGAGCGATGGTTAATTCATTGGAAAAAATAGCAAAAGGAGGAACTGGAATTCCAAGTTTTAATGCTTGGATCAGACCTATGCCTTTTGCTCCCAATCGGTAGCGGCCCATTTCCATCGCATCGTCAATTTCTTGCGGAGTTGAATTCACGCCCAAGACAACATAAGAGCGAATGGGTATACTCGGCGACTTTATATTCTGAGGCTCTTGAGATGGAAAGCCCGATAATTTTTCAAGTAAATTTTTTAAACGTTTATTCTCTTTGTTAATCCGTCTGATTTGTTCAATTGTATTTAAGACAACAAACGTTTGTTTTTCTTTTAAACTAAACTTCTTGTGCTTTTTTTGACCGTCTAAAAATTGATCAATGTCTGCCAAAGAGGTGCTTTCTGTTATTTCTTCAATGGTCGGCTGTATCAATTGATGATAATAAGTGTCCATCTGACTAACCTCACGAAGCATCAGATGTCGTAAATCTTCTTTGACGCTCGCTGGCACAGCCTGATTTAAAGTTTCCGCATGTTCGACTTGATCAAGATCGTAATCACCGTTGATGTATCCCAAGAAAGATAGAAGCTGAATAAATTTTAAAACTTGCGGCCTATTTTCATTTGTGATTTCTCTAAACTGATGGGACGAAACCTCATCAATAAAATGGCCTTCAATTTGACTGAGATAATAATCAGCTTGATAAGCACGGAGTTTTCGATCATGAACCAATGCTCCGCCTACAGCATTACCTATATCATCCCGGCCGAAATCTATATTAAATTGTTCTCGAACAGCCTTGCCGTCATACCGGGGATTGACTTCGTAGATTATTTTCCGCAATTCAAATTTTACTTTTGCAATCTCTTCAAGCGCGACAAGATAATCGCGTTCATGAATCGCGGTGTTGAGTCTGTCAGTTGCAGACCGATCCATATACACAGGACTAAGCCGGACAAACCGATCATATAAACGCTCAAAGTTACCCATGGCGTAGCGGGCAGATAACTCCCGATAGACCCATAAATAACCGGCCGGGTCAACCGCCCTGGTTTTTGCGCGGAAAATATAGTGCGTTCCCAACTCTTGATTCACGTCGTCAATCACGGCTTGCAACTCTTCATCGGAAATAGTTCTTAAGATTTCGTAGAAATTTCTTTTTTCGCTTTTTACTTGAGATTCAAAATGTCGATACAAAGCCTGCATGAAATTTTTTCCGGTTTGGGGATTGAAAGCTTGAAACTGATCCAACTCACTAACAATTTTGGCTGGAAAACGGCTGCTTTCTTCGAGAGGAATGGTTTTTCTATCTTTTAAAACGTTCACTTGATAGTCTGGCGAATATAATACAGATGGATCGTCCACACGATAATATTCAAGCTGCCGCTCTAATAATCCGAGCACGTGGATTCCCAGCTTATTGTGAATTTCATCGCGGATAACGCCTTCAATTCCTATCCCGTACTCTCCGCTTCTCGTTCTAGCCCGCTCGGGCTCATCCACTTTAAGAAGTTGTTGACCGGAATTTCCGCTGAAAATAATGGCCGCTAAAGAACGAAGCAAGTAAGTAATTCCGGGCAGAATTGCGGCGTTTGCCATGTCAGTCAAGCGAAAAACGGGCCCCATCTCTTCTTCTGAGACGGCATAACCATATCTTAGAAGTTGAGTAATGAGATAAACGAGGAGTGGCTGGCTTTCTTCGATCATCAAGGTTGCCGCTTTTCCCATAAGCGAAAAAATTGCGACTTGCCTTGATTCCTCGCTTGAAAATGAGAGATGAATGAGTTTCGAATTAAAGTGTCTTACGCGGTCTCGATATTGCCAATTGCGATGCCAATTATTTTGATTTTTTGTGAGATCCCATATCTGCTGTTTCACATGATCTTCGATATCTCCGGAAACAACGCCAAATTCACCCATTCCATTTTTGAGACTGGACGCGACAGCGTTCGCGAAATCTTTATCTTCATCTTCAATTTGATCCGCTGTAGTCGCCGCATCAAAATGATTCGCCCATTTCTTCAGTCTGGCAATGACACCCTCGTCGCCATCAAATTGCCATGATATTGTTCCCTGTTTATTTTGATCTTCCGCCGATTGAATAGCTTCCTGCTTTACTCTTTCAGCAACTTCGGAAACTGCAAGAATTCTTCTCGCCATCTTTTCCGAGGATGGAATCGGTTTGTAAACAAGATCGATAAGTTCTTCCAGTTTTTCAATCTGATCATGGTCAACCAAACCATTAAGGACAATTTCTCTGATCTGATCGTACTCCTCGTAAGCGGCCATTTGCAAAAGTTCTCGAGTCAGTTCATAAATTCTCTGGCCATTTGATTCATAATCTTGTTCTTGCTGCAGTTTTTCTATCTCTTGGACAATTTGTTTGGGATCTCGCAAAGTTTTTAATTCGCTCGTCCGCACTTCGTCCGCCTTCGGCGAGACGTCGGCTCGCTCACCAAAAGATGAGCGGGCTGCGGCGCGGAGAGGAATCAGCGTAAAGTGAGGTTGTGCAGTTTCTGAAAATTCGAGTCGGTATCCATATTCTGCTAATATGCGCTTGATTTCCAAAAACGGTTTGTCATGAAAAATCTTTGCTAGGTTTTCATTCCTATGATATCCGTATCTTTTTTCCAAAAATTCAAAAGTGGCGGCAGAGATAGATCCAAAAAGTAACCCGGTTTGACCAACGTGTTCGGGATGTTCTTCCTCAATTGCCGTCATCAGCTCGCTAAATGGTTCTTCCAAACGGTCGTCTACCAAGTCAAGGAGAGGAATAAGGACGCTAAAAGCGTGAGGCCCGCCGTATGCATCATACGTTGGAAAACCCTTATTGAGATGATCCACGACAAACTCTAAAGGAGCAATTGCTTGCAGTGCGATGATAAATTCTTTGAATGCAACTTCCGTCGGTGGACTGAGCAAACCTTTCGCCTGAACATCTCTTTGAAAGGCGCTTTCGATTTGTTCTTTAAGAGCAACAAGATCTATAGATTGTTCGGGCTGTTCAGAAAATGTTGAATTGAAATTTTGTAACCAATTAAGGAAATCCTCACGTTGCGGTAACCGCGGCAGAGTTGTGCCAAGCTTTTGCTCCAAATCAGACAGCAAAGCTTGCGCCTGAACCCGAAAATTTCCTTCTCGCACCTCCGCGCGGGAGTTAAAGGAAACTGTTAATGAAGTACCTGCCGGAATGAGTCGGGTACGGTCTTTTAAATCGAGACCGTTTTTGCCGCTGCCAGTTCTGATGGCCGATATATTTCCTGAAGAACCAAGTTTTTCAATTCGAACAATCTCATCGATAATCTCGCCCAAAGAAGCTGCCTGTTTTAAGGAATAATTTCGATAAACGCCGTCTTTGCCATCATACCGCTCCAAAACTCGCACTTCCGCGCGGGATTGCGAATTAATTTGACGAATGATTCCCATGACTTCTTCAGGTAAAAATTTATACGCAACGTCCGACATGTTTGAACTCCGTCTTTCTTGCAAACGCATAGCAAGTTCGGCGAGAACTCCATGCTGATTCCGCGCCCATTTGGGTAGCTTGCGGGGTTCATGCGCGGAAGTGACTATGAGATCATCGAGTAGTTTGACAAAGGTGCCTATGACTTCGCTTTTGACAAATTTTTTGGGATTTGATTTCTCTCGTCTGAATAGTTCTGAAATTGCTGAAGCAAGCGCTTCTATTTGAGCAATAATTTCTGTGCTTGATGTGAAATTTCGCACTTCCGCGCGGTGGGATAAATCGTCGTTGGCAATCTGTTGTGCCTCCGTTCCTTTCGCGGCTACGGCTACGACGATGCTTGCTGTTGTGTTGTTGGTAATCGTAAAACCATGTTTCATTGAAATCTTCACGCCATCACGTTCTGCTTCACCGTCATAAGGCACGATCATAAATGGAAGGTTTGAAGAATTCGAGATGACGTTTCCCAAATCATCAATTTCTTCAATCGATTTTGGACCTAATCCAAAAACCCAGGCAATCGGTTTCAAGGTTTTTCGGAGTGCCGGAACTTCAACCCGTTGGACCATAGCACCATTAAAACCTCGGCTGGTCTCACCGGGTGCGATTTCATATAAATGTATGTAATGGTTATGTTCTAAAATCCGGCGCTCAAGTCTTCTCATCGCAGCGCCATACGCATTCCTTAAACCATTCCAATATCCGATGACGTCATCATCGCTTAGGGATCGGCCTTGCTTCTGCCTTAGAAATTTCACAAAATCCTCAGCAGCGTCGCTAAGACCGGGCGTGTCGAGAAAAAGCATTTCCATCGAAATTTTATCTGTGTTCCAACTCGATATTTCTTCAATAAATTCCTTCAATTCTTCATCCGTGAAATATTGCTCTTCCAAAGAGACTACGATTTGAAATGGCAGGCGTTCCTCTGATTTTCTTTTTTTCAACGCTAACCACAATTTAACCAGCAATGCTTCTCCCACCGTAAAAGTAGCAAATTCTCGCGGAGGATTAAAATCTGCAAGATCAATCCGCGTATTGAGCTCGTCCAGACTTTTTGACAGAGGAATTGTCGCGCGCACCTCCGCCCTTTTTGCCGACCGCAAAAAGGGCTGAGGAGTCCTTGGCTCGGTCGGAGCCAAGGGCGCCTCCGCGCGAGGGGAAGGTTTTGTTTTTGGAGGAACTTTTATGGCCGTCTTTTTGGGTGCTGGAACTTTGCTAGCAACTTTTTTCTGGTTGAGGATGGGATTGTCTCGTTTCGCCTTGGCAATAATTTGAGCGGAATTTGGAAAATCGTTCATCTGCATTAATTCTCTTAGCAAGATCTCCTGCTGTACACCTGGAATCGGAAATTGCTCGGGCTGAACAGCCAAAGGTGCTCGGACTAAAGCGTTCTCTCCAAGCATGACTTTTTCATACAGTGAATCGTCGGCAAAATGAGTCATGCGCGGACTTAGAACCAAATATGGAATTTCTTTTTCTTTCAGTAAATCAGTAACACCTTGGCTGTGAAAACCTCCGGAAATTAAAACAACGGCTTTGCCTTTGGCAGAATTTGCAAGCGCTAAAGTTTTGTCAAAAAGAATCTGATCTCTTTTTCTGGATAATTGATAAAATTCTTCGGCCAAGGCAAGTGTTTGCTCGGGAATAAACGGAAACTTTATTTTCTTGGGAACAAATTGATGAATTCGCTCAGCCAATGCTTGTGAACTTAATTCATTTTTCCGGTGCGTAAAATCTTCATATTCTTGACGAGAAAGGGTGAGTGAGATTAAATTCTTAACGAGCAGAAAATCTTTTTCGAAATGAATCAGTTTTCGTTCGGTTTCTTTTTGAATTAATTGTTCCTCAAGCTTCCCTTCCAACGTATTGATTTCTTTGAATAATCCCGTCACGTCGATTTCTTCACGCAGAATCGAAATGCCGGCAAACATGAGCAACTGGCCGAAATTGGAAAGTGCAATTTGATGTTCTCCTGCTTCCTCATACAAAACCTCAAAAAAGTGTCGGATCGTTTTGACTTTCGGCATCCGCTTGTCATTGACCAGCCAGGATTCAAACGGTTTTCCGGTATCATCGGAAACAAAATATCGAAGCCCGTTGATTAGATAATCCCGATTTTTGCCGGTTGGCAACTTCGATTTCAGTTCTTGGATTAAGGCATCGCGATCTTTCGAAACGAGCTGCTGATGAACTATGGATTCGGTTTCTTTGGCCTTGACGATACGCGTCAGATTGGGCCAATCAAATTGATTCCGAGCATTACCCAGTTCAAGTTTCAGGATTTCAGAGGAAAGTTTCTTGAGAACGTCTAAATAAAGAAGAAAGTCTTCCGGGTTTTGCGCAAAGATTCTTTTTTTCTGGATATAAACACGTAATTTTTCATTTAAAATTTTAACTTCCAATTTTTCCAAGCTGCGATGGTAAACGCCCAGGATTTCTTCGATTTGTTTTTTATTCGATTTAATCTCACGGTAAATTTCGAAACTTCGAACATACAGTTCTCGATTATCTGCGCCGCGGATTTTGGTTTTTGAATGGTCCAAACCAAATAATTCGGCGCCGGTAATTTGACCTTGTTCAGCCAAATGATTAATCATTTTTTGATTGATGGATGGAGTGGAAGTCAAATTCAGAAGTTCCGGTTCAACGTTTCCAAAGGCACCTTCTACAGCCACTGCTTGAATTAAATTTTCCTGTGCGAGATAGGCAAGAATGTTGCGAATATTTTGTTGGGCTTCAGGATGGGCGTGAGCGTCCTGAATATGAATGACAAACGGTTGATCTTGAACTTTTAAATTTTTTGGGTGAAATTTTTCTTGAATGGAGCCAATGCCTTCGGGGAGATTCAGGTCAATTAATGAAGGCAGTGGCTTGAATTCACGGGAAGGACTGAACATAATGCCGGGCTGAGACCAGACAACGGTGTCCCAGGAAAAAATGACGGCTAGGAAAAATGCAACGAGTCTGAGCTGCTTTTTAATGTAGGAGTTTGGGTTCATCCGCATGAAAATCTCTTAGCTGAAAATTTGTAGCTTGCCTCTACAGGCTAAGAGGGTAAAAAGTCCTAAAAGAATATCATGCTAAAATGACTTTTTCAAATGATTATGAAAACTAATTCAAAAGAGGCTTAAGTTATTAAAATAAAACAACTTAAGCTAGAAGCTAGAGAGGGCCTTTAAGGCCTGATTTTGCTGGGATTTCTTAATCTGCGGATAAAGGGGAAGACTGAGGACTTCTTGGGAAGCCCGTTCAGCTGTAGGGAAATCCCCTGATTTATAGTTTAAATAGCCAAAACAAGGCTGTAAATGAAGCGGGGTTGGATAGTAAACGGCTGCTTGGATGCCCTGGCTGCGAAGATGGGCTAAAAGTTGATCTCGTTTTCCGTCTTTAATTCGAAGGATATATTGATGGTAAACGCTAGTTGCTTGATTGCTTCGCTTCGCTCGCAATGACGGTGGTTTTTGCAGTCCCTCACGGGACGTCATTGCGAGGAGACCATCAGGTCGACGAAGCAATCCCGATTTCATAATTAAATCATCGTATCGTTTGGCAGCTCGGCGGCGGGCTTCATTCCATTTAGGCAAACGCTTGAGTTTCACATTCAAAATAGCGGCTTGAATTTCATCCAAGCGTGAATTAATCCCGATCAACACGTGATTATAGGCATGATGCCTTCCGTCATCTCCGTGATGGCGAAGACTTTTTATTTTCTCGTAAATTTTTTTATCATTCGTGGTAATAATTCCCGCATCTCCGGCAGCCCCTAATGTTTTGGTGGGATAAAAACTAAACGCGCCGGCTTCGCCGAGTGAACCGGTTTGTTTATTGTGATACGTACTGCCGCACGACTGTGCACAATCTTCAACAATAAAAAGTCCGTGACGTTTCGCAATGGATCGGATTTCATTCATCCGGCAGGGATTCCCATACAAATGAACGACCACGATGCCGCGCGTTCTTGCGGTAATTTTCTTCTCGATCAGAGCTGGGTCAATCGTAAACGCATTGGGTTCAATATCCACGAACACCGGCTTAGCACCCAAGCGAGCGATGGAAGTTGCGCTCGCAATAAAGGTAAACGGCGTCGTAATAATTTCATCACCTTCTTTAATTCCGTAAGCCATTAAAGGAAGCAGGACAGCATCCGTACCGGAAGCAACGCCCACAGCATATTTGGTTCCGATAAATTTAGCAAAGTTGCGTTCGAATTCCTTCACTTCGGCACCCAAAATATACCGGCCGTTGTTAAAAAAACGCGAGATTCGTTTTTGAAGAGGGCCTTTAATTTCAGCGTATTCAGCTTTTAAATCAAGTTGTGGGACAATCTTCACTTGAGAAACATCCGGATGGCAACGAGGATTAAAAAGAGGGCAAATATTTTCTTCAGCAACGTCACGTCTATAGTCATTGAAATTTTGGCTCCGATGTAACTTCCAACGATGGAAAAAAGCGCTGCAAAAATAAACGCACGCCAGTGAACGTGACCCGATGCCACATTGGGAAGGGCAGCGATCAAAGCGGTGGGAACAATCACAGCTAGAGATGTTCCGATGGCGGCGTGCATGTTCATTTTCAAAACATAATGAAAAAGTGGAACTAGAACCAATCCTCCGCCAACACCCAAAAGTCCGCCCATTAAACCGGCAACAAATCCGATAATCATGGTAAGTATCCAGATCACGATACTACCCCTGTCATTGCGAGGAGTCCGAAGGACGACGCCGGTTGGTCGAGCGGCGGACGGCCGCTTGGTTCTCCGGTGCCGGACGGTCGGTCCGGCGAAGCAATCCCAGATCTTGGATTGCTTCGGCCATGCTTTGAACGCCGCCTCGCAATAACGATCATTGCCTCATCTTTCGTTTGGCTTCATCCAATGCAAAATTAACCAATTGGTCGGCGCGCTGGATATTTTCTTCTTCTCTCGGAACATGATGATAGGAAACGTGTTTGAATTCGCGCCTGATTTTTTGAACTTCGTCATAGAGCTTTTGCATATTGATGTGTTTGATTCGGTATTCGCCTTTGAGCTGCTTGACCACCAAAAGACTATCCATAAAACAATCAAGTTCTTTGGCTTTTAATTCTTTTGCTTTTTTCATTCCAGAAATGAGCGCTTTATATTCGGCCACATTATTCGTTGCCTCACCGATAGTTTCACAATGTTCTTCAACGATTTCACCATCTGTCGTACAAATCAAGACGCCGATGGCAGCAGGTCCTGGATTCCCGCGAGCACCGCCATCTGTATAGGTTCTGAGTTTCATGGATGTACGGTAGTGTAAGGATGGGTAAATATTAAGTCAAATACTACTTAAAATATAAGGGACAGGTCCGCTTTTGTTTGTGGACCTGTCCCTTCGTAAAATAGAAATGAAAAACCGCTTCCTCGTGAGAAGCGGTTTTTCAATTTCCTTTGGTTTTGTTGTGGTTCTTCTTGCGCAATTAAACAATGCGCATATACCGCATAATCAAAACCACCGATACGATCACAAGCAATTGTGTGAACGGAACCAGTTGTGCGGTAAAGAAGAGCCCAGCAACAGAACCTAGAACGATCCCTGTAATTAGGCTTTTGTCGAGCTTCATCT
>ORMF012129325.1_pt1 | contig 23689 bp, 23 predicted proteins | sample 1779871 | NCBI WGS metagenome assembly ORMF01 (sample SAMEA104232316, study PRJEB22302) | groundwater metagenome | biome: forest; feature: aquifer; material: groundwater | place: USA | collected 2011-08-07 | depth 5.4 m | reverse complement strand
GCAAGTGCATTTGCGAGGTTGAACAGCGCCAGTGCAATAACGACGATGCCCGCAGTTTTGAAGAATACTCCCTTCCACGGCTTGTGCGCGATATTGAGCGAGCCGAACGAAAGGAGCGCGAGCACGGGGAAGGTGCCGAGCGCAAAGACAAACATCGTCATGGCTCCCTGCATGAAGCTCCCGGTGGTGAGCGCGTAGAGCTGCATGGATTGGGTAAATCCGCACGGAAGGAAAAACGTCCCGATACCCACGAGGACCGGTGCCAGATAGTGGTCGTGCTTGCTCCCGCGGACGATGTGCCGCGAAGCCCAAGCGGGCAGGGTAATCTGCAGGCGTTTTGTGAAATGAAATACGTCGAGCAGATTGACACCAAGAATGAACATCACTACCGCGACGATACCGCCAAGTACCACATTTGCGGTAAGCCCAAGATGGAACGAACTGCCGATGAGGCCGATGGTGCCGCCGAGTACGAAGAACCCCGCGAGCCGACCGACGTGAAAAAGCGACTGCGTACGCCACGTACCCCCCTCCTTTGCCGAGCTCGCCGAGAGCGACAAGACAAGTCCGCCGACGATGGCCAAGCACGAAGAGACCGACGCGATGAGCCCGATGACGAACGCCGTCCCGTAGCTCACACTTCCGCTTGTGATGAGATTCGCGAGCCCCGCTTTTTGCAGTGCGACGAATCCGGCGATAAGGACGAGTGCGACGGGGAGCGCGTACACAAAATCCCCCCACCCTGCGATGTGGGTGTTTTTTTCTACGGAGATCGTGTAGCCGTGACCCTTGACCAACTTCGTGAGGTTTTCTGCGATTACTTCGGGCGTCTCGGTAAACGCTCCCGTGACACTCACCCGGTGATTGCCGAGCGATGCTTTTACGTCTGTAACATTGGGTAGCTCTTTGAATGTTTCTTCGATAAGAAGCGTGCACGCGGCGCAGTGCATGCCCGAGACATGAAATACGTATGCTGTGTTGTTCATATTTTTTTAGTTTTAAGTCTCAACGAGTTGCCGACCACCGAGACGCTTGAAAATGCCATGGCGAAGCCCGCAAACACGGGACTGAGTAGCCAGCCGAACACGGGGAAGAGTATACCGCTCGCGAGCGGAATGCCGACGATGTTGTAGAAAAAAGCCCAAAAGAGATTCTGCTTGATACCGCGCATCGTCATTTTCGACAGGCGTACCGCCATTACCAATTTTGAGATATCGCCGTGCAGAAGCGTAATGCCGGCCGATTCTATCGCGACATCGGTCCCCGTCGCCATTGCGATACCGACGTCGGCTTGCGCGAGTGCGGGCGCATCGTTTACTCCATCTCCCGCCATTGCAACGATTTTTCCACTCGCCTGAAGTGCTTTTATCTTGTTTAATTTATCCTCCGGCAATACTTCCGCGACGACCTCGTCGATGCCGACTTGGTCCGCAATGAACCGCGCGGTGTTCTTGTCGTCGCCGGTCAACATCACCACCGAGATGCCGAGCGCATACAAGTCCCTGACCGCAACAGACGCTTCGGGCTTCACTTGGTCTGCCACCATGATGACGGCGAGCGCCTTTCCACCCTCTGCCAGAATGACCGGCGTTTTGCCTTCGCGGGTGTCTTTCTCAAGTGATGCAAATGTGGCTCCCAGCTCGCGCGCGAGCTTCTCGCTCCCCACACGGTATTCGACACCGCCTACGATGCCGCCGAGCCCTTTTCCTTTGATTATTTCAAACTGCTCCACGGGCAAAAGTGCGATGCTTTTTTCTTTTGCATAATTCACCACCGCGTGCGCGATAGGATGTTCTGATCTGCTTTCGAGCGACGCCAATATGGTGATGATCTCCGCGTCAGTTTTATCGGAAATATTCTTTATCGATACAAGTTCCGGCTTGCCTCTCGTGATAGTGCCGGTCTTATCGACGAGAATGACGTTCACTTTGTGCAATTTCTCAAGCGTCGCCGCATCTTTGATAAGAATTCCCTCCTTTGCGCCCTTGCCTACACCCACGATAATCGCCGCCGGCGGCGCAAGGCCAAGCGCGCACGGGCACGCGATGACGAGGATGCCGATAAATGATGTGAGCCCGTACGCAAGCGCCTGCGCGAAGCCGAGGTATTGAGCGCCCACGATGAGCCACGCGCCAAGTGCGACGAATGCAATGACGAGTACGATGGGTACGAAAACGCCCGAAATTTTATCCGCAAGCGCTTGAACCGGCGCACGGCTTCCCTGCGCCTCTTCCACCATTTTCACGATGCGCGCGAGCATTGTTTCGGAGCCGACCTTCGTCGCCTCGAACGTGAACGTACCGCTTGTATTTATTGTACCCGCCACTACCATGTCCCCGACTGATTTCTTTACCGGCATCGACTCTCCGGTAATCATTGATTCATCCACGTACGACGAACCTTCGGTCAGGATGCCGTCTACAGGAATCCGTCCGGCGGGCTTCACGATGATGAAATCCCCGTGGAGCACCTGGTCTACTGGTATTTCAACTTCCTTCCCGCCGCGTATGACGAGCGCCGTTTTCGCCTGCAGATTCAAAAGTTTCTCTATGGCGTCACCCGTCTTTACCTTCGCCTGCGCTTCAAGATATTTACCCAGCGTGATAAAGGTAATGACGATAATGGTCACGTCGAAATACATACTGTCGATATTGATGAAGGGTCGCAAGGTATCTTCAAATGAGATGACGATGACGCTGTATATGTACGCCGCAAGCGTACCCATCCCGATGAGCGTGTCCATATTGGCCGCTCCATAGCGAATGAACCGATAGAACCCGAGGAGATACGGCTTGCCGACGACGAAAAGCATGTACGTCGCCATCAAGGGAAGCAGGTGATGAAAAAATTCCTTCCACACAAATGGAACGGCCGGAAGTATGCCGAATTGCGCGAAGATCTCCCAGCCCATGACGAGCGTGCTGAAAGCGGCCAAAGGAATTGCAGAAATGACCATGCGCCGCATGCCTGCGATCTCTGCACGCTTCTCGTCTTTTGATTGATTGAGACCGAGATGCCCTGCGTGTTCACTCTCGCTCATACCCATGGATGCGGCGGTCGGCTGAGCCCGTGGCGCAAGAGAGTATCCGAGCGGCTCTACTTTTTTTGAAAGCGCGAGTACATTGGTTTTGTTCTCGTCAAAAGTAACGTTCGCCGTCTCGGTTCCGTAATTCACCTGAACATCTTCCACGCCATCCACCTTCTTGAGCGTCCTTTCGATAATCGCCGAACACGATGCACAATGCATGCCTTTTACCTTGTACGTGCGGGGCGTCATAGTATGTATAGTGATTTGGAATTATTTTCGTTTGAGCTTGTACACTTTGAGCACCTCGCCGACCGCCTTTTTCGCGTTGCCACTTTGTATCTGCTGGACGACGCATGTCGAGAGATGCTTTTCCAATATCATGTTTTCCACATTTGAAAGCCCCTGTTTTACCGCCGATGTTTGTGTAATGACATCAACACAGTACGTATCTTTCCGTATCATATCTTGAAGGCCCCGTATCTGGCCCTCGATAATCTTGAGCCGCCGAACAATGCTTCCGGTGTCCGCCCCATGCGTGTGTCTCATATGTCCACCAGCATATACCCCCTAGGGGGTATCTGTCAACGGGGTGTGGATATGATTCCTCCGTGAGGAGCCCGCAGGGGCCAAGTGTCTGCCGAAGGCAGATACGAGGAGAATCACGCACGAACGAGTACGTTCGGGCGCCGTGACCATCCGCTATGAGGCCTTTATCAAATCAAGTTTCTGTGTCCGGGTCAGGCGTTTTATTTCAGCCTCCCGCGCGCGGGCTTTTGCGAGCGTAGGAAACCTTTCGGAATACGTAAGGGTGACGGGACGCCGTATCTTCGTGTAATGCGCCCCCGCTTTTGCGCCGTTGTGTTGCTTGAGCCTTTTCTCCAAATTGTTGGTGGCGCCGACGTAGAGCGTTTCATCCGCGCACTCAAGAATATAGACGAAGTGATACATGGACACGCGGGAGTCTCTTATTGTAGTTTTTTGCAAAATACCAGAATATCCTCGGCGCGGCGCGTGAGCTTGTGCCGGACTATGACTCCTTCGTTGCGCTTGAGGACAAGACCAGCAATCGCCATCTTCCGCAGATGGTCGGAAGCATTCTCGTATCCGATGTGGAGGCACTCAGATATTTCACCGACCGAAAGTTCCGATTCCCTCTTGAGGAGGTCGAGAATTTCGAGCCGGCGATGGTTGGCGAATCCTTTTACCACCCGCTCCAGCCTTCTGTAATTCGCTCCTACCTTCATATAGAAGCATAGTACCTTATTCTAGTATTTTGCAAAATACTAGAATATAGAAAAAGGTGTATAGTGACTCACATGAATCGTCCGGCACACAAAGCCTCGAGCCCTGCTCCGGCTGGGAAGGGGGTGTTCCCGATGCGGATCAACAAGTATCTGGCGTCCAAGCAATACTGCACGCGCAGGGAGGCAGATACGCTCATCGAGAAGGGCAAGGTATTTATCAACGGAAAGCAGGCGGTCTTGGGCGACAAGGTTGGAGAGAAAGACGTTGTGGATGTGAAGTTCCGCGCAAAAAAGTACCGCTACTTCGCCTACCACAAGCCGCGCGGCATCATCACGCACTCGCCGCAGGGCGACGAAAAAGATATTGCAATGGTGTCCCCCATTAAAGACGTCTTCCCTATCGGCAGACTCGACAAAGATTCATACGGGCTCATCATCTTGACCGACGACGGACGCATCACCGACAAGCTTCTGAATCCGGACTACGAGCATGAAAAAGAATACCGTGTCACGACCGCGGTGAAGCTCCGCCCGAGCTTCAAGGAGCATATGGAGAAAGGAATAGATATTGGCGGATACAAGACCAAGAAATGCAGGGTGGAAGTAATTGGTGAGAAGATGTTCACCATCGTGCTCACCGAAGGCAAGAAGCACCAAATCCGCCGCATGTGCGCGGCGCTCCACAATGATGCGATAGAGCTCGTGCGCACGCGCATTATGAATATTAGGCTCGGGAACCTTGCCTCCGGCGCCAACCGCGAGATTAAAGGCGACGAACTCACCGCCTTCCTCAAATCCCTCGGGTTCTAAAAAAGCGTGCCTCCCCGTCGCCGGGGAGGCACTTTAGCAGGCGGAACGATTAGAGCGACGCGAGAACGTCTCGTGCAGCTTTGCTCATCCCATGAACCGATTTGGTACGAGGTAACACGACACCTAGAAGCTGGAGGTATTCTTCCAACCACCGAAGCGTCTTCGCACCAAGCTTCGCCATGCGCTTCAACTCAGAAGGCGTGTACGAGGCGAAATCGGATAGCCGATAACAGACCCCAGGCTTAGCGAAGGCTACTTGCATCCTTTTCCGCACGAGCGTCGCCGAAGTCGATGAGCGGAGCAGTTTTGCGCGAGGCGAACTATCTCCTTTTACAACGAGCTTACGATCGAGCACCTCTCGGACGAATTCGGGATTCAGCACATCCTTAAGCGGCAAAGCGAGGGCTTTGTTTCTCGAGCTTTTCATGACTCTCTCTCCTAGTTGTTGAATGCGACATGGCCCTTCCGGACCACTGCAGACAAAACCGGAAAGCCCCTGCCGTGAAATGCATAACATGAATATCTTAGAACGTCAATCCGCTGCCCCCCGATCCAAGGAGCCGAATTAGACGCCCTCCTCAAATCCCCCGGTTTCTAACTATCTGTTGAGATAGGTAATGGTGAGCTGGAGGATGGTAGCAAAAGAGACCCAAAGGAGATACGGGATGTTGACATACACGACCCAGCGTAGGCTCGGGACGGCGTACCAAAGAGCCGTAAGCGCCCAGATGAGAGTGCCGAGGACAAGGAAGATATCGACCGCTGCGAGAAAATTATTTTTGAGACCGAACTGGAGCGGGGTGAAGGCGAAGTTGAAGATGAGGTTGAGGGCAAAAGGGAGAGCGACCATCCATGGTATTTGCCGCGTGAAGGCCTTATAGAAAACTGCGCCAAAAGAAACAGCGATGATCGCATACAGAACGGTCCACACGGGCCCAAAGAGCCAAGCCGGCGGCGACCAACTAGGCTTAATCAAAGTCGAATACCAAGAGTAAGTATCCATCCCCAAATTATACCCCACCCAATTCCCCACCGAATTAGACACCCTCCCCAAATCCCTCGGGTTCTAAGACTTCTTGAACGATACCCTGCACACTATCCCCTTCACCTGGCGTTATTGGCGAATGACCTTTGTTTGTACTCTTGGGCAAGAGTAGGCGGATCCCATTTTCGCGTGGACCATATTCTTTAATTGTCACATTTTCTCCACCCAACAGCGCGACAACTTTGTCGCCCGTGTCCGCCTTTTCCTGTTGCCGACAAAGCACTAGATCACCATCGTTTATTCCAGCCTGATTCATTGAATCCCCCTCCGCACGCAAGACGAAATATTTGTAGCCCGGCTTTATCTTTGATTTCTCAACCATTATCTGTTGCTCGATGTTTTCTTCTCCGAGCAGGGGATTTCCACAGGGAGCAGAGCCGACGAGCGGCACTCGAATCATGCCTAAGGTAATAGGAGATTTTACAAGACCTCCTTCGTTTATCGGCTCGAAATTAGGAGTGGCTGATAACAATCGTCCAAAATGCCTCCGCAACTTTTCATCAACAACGTAAACATATGTACCCTTTATGCCCCGCGTAAGTAATGTTTTATAAATATTGATAATATATCTCTTCAGTTCATCCGGGTTAGTAATGGACCTTTTTCCATTAATATCTTTATACTTCTTCTCGTCAACGACAAGACTTCCCATGGATTCATCGTAAGAAAGTTCTGGCCCGACAATAACCCCGGCGTAATTTAAATCATATCCTTGAATTGTATGGATACAGCCGACTTCATTTGCTGCATTCTTAGAATTAACCCAATCGATGTTAGTGCTGTTCCAGACAAGTTCCAAGCCGTCGATGTCAATATCATATCCCTCCTTACCGCTTTTTGTATTCCACGACCACGCATACCCAGCGACCAGCCTCGCGAGTGTATGCTCGTCATTTCTATTTCGAATATCTTGAACCATTTCACGAATATTGTCGTACATTTTAAAATCATAATTTGATGGTCTGTATTGCGCGACCTGCTTTAAGTCCAATAGATTATCAACAAAATGTAGATAATCGTCTCCACCCTCTATTCGCATTTGGCTCGTCAGTTGATAGTACTTCGCGTTTAGCTTTTGGAAGTCGGTCGCCCTAACGTCACCGGGCACCACACTCTGCCTTTCGTCGTAAAACAAAATCTGCTGACGTGAAGTTGCAATCACCCAGTCCAATTGGGTTGAATCTTTCGGTAAGTCTAGCTTTTCGTTTGTAATATCATAGGCTCGGAAACCAAGTCCTAGATTAACGCGCCGACGCAATCTGTGTGCCTCGTCTACAATTAATATGTCGTACTCTTTCTTCGCCACATCACTGGGTCCTATTACCATATCGGCTCCCATGTTTGGAACCCGTTTTAGTACTTTCTGTAAAGTTGTTCTTAGACCGCTCATCGGGACAACGAGCGCCGCGCGCAAGTGCTTAGTGTCATCATTTTCCTTCAAGTGCTTCAGCAGATAGAGAGCAAGGATGGATTTTCCTGTACCCGGACCCCCATTAACTATGTGTGTCGTCTTTATTCCCTTTTTAATACTACTCTCCAGCTCTTCAGCAACAGCCAATTGATCCTCTGTGAGCGCTTTATATGGGGAATACTTAAAGAAGTCGCTGTTCCGTATGTCTACAAGACCCTGCCTCACCAGACCCCTTTCCCGCAATGCTTCCCAAATGGTATCTAGTTTCGCGAGATACTTCTCCTTCTCAAAATATTTATGGTTGATTAAGCCGCCATTTCCGTTCTGAAGTTTAAATAGCCCATCTGCAGAAATATACTGAATTAGTAGCGACTCAAAATCATGCGTCGCGGACATGTTAAATTCTTCATCCGTAAGGACATGGATTCTTTCTAGGCGAGCTCGATCTGGGTTTTCGTAGTGCTGCTTACTACGACTATATACATTCGTCGTTTGGCCGATATACATTTCCTTACCGCCCTCCTGGATGTACACGACAGGCCAGTTTAGGCCAAAGTGATACGTTTTAATCTGATCGAACTTATCTTTATCAAATGGAAACGTCTGAATTTGAGTCATAATTTTAGAACTTCGTGTACTTCGTACTCTTTCCCTTTGCCTTTTTGATCGGATACTTCTTGGCATTCTTTTCCATTTTCTTCTCAAATGCCTCCTTCAGGTCGATACCCAAGTCATGGCTCATCGCCAGTACCCAGTAAAGCACGTCAGCTAGTTCCTCACCTATCTCTCTTTTATGTGCCTTAGCGTATTTCTCGATATCCGCCCTTGTCGTCTTCCATTGAAAATGTTCGAGTACTTCTGCAGCCTCAAGAACAAGCGAAAGGGCCATGTCTTTTTGGTTGTGAAATTGCTTCCAATCTCGCGCATCTCGGAATGCAATCACCTTTTTCTTAAGTTCTTTAATATCGGCCATCGCTTAGACTATCCCACAAATCTTCATTTTGGGGAACTGATCTTATTTTTCGAGGTTGAGGGTGAAATTGATAATGTCGCCGTGGGCGATGCCTTCGGCACGGCGCACTGATGCTTTGAGGGGTAGGATGTAGGTGCCGGAGCGTTTATCGGGAAAAATGGACGTCTCCCAGACAGTCTTCCGTATTTTCACACGCACGCGCACCGCGCCGAAACCTCTCCGCGGCCCGAAATATCGCTCACGTATCTGTGCCGATTGCTTCTTATCAACATACGCAAAATGCCAGGCACCTTGTGCTCCCGGCCAAAGCACGACTTCCGAACGAACTTTGTATCGCTTGGTCATAGACCCAGAGCGGGGTTTTATGCTCCCAAACTAGCGCAAACCGAACAGGCTCTGAAGCATGACGAGCGCATTGGCGACGAATTGGTTGTACATGCTCACTCGTTCGGTTGCGGCCGGAGCAGATTCGGTCGGAGGTGGCGCAGACTCACTCGGGGGTGGCGGAGGCGCATCTCCTCTTTGCATACTTCCTTCTTGGTATGGTGCGGATGGCGACATTATCCCCTCCGGAGGAGGCATCATGCCTCTCGGAGACTGACGTGTGTCATCGCCAGGCGGCAGTGAGCCTGGCGGCAACATATATCCCCCTTCCGGTGGGCGACGCATTGACTCCGGGGGCGGGAACATCCCTTCCGGCCGGAAATCCGGCGGGAGTTTACTCCTGTCGAAATTACCAGAGCGCATTTGCGTCTCTATCTCGGCACGCATCCTCTTTTCCATCTCTTTGCGTCGGGAGTTGAACTCTTCGCCGTATTTCGAGCGCATCCCGGATTCAATCTTGTCGTGATCTTCTCCTTCGCGAGGACCGAGCGGCATGTCTCTTGGTGGGCCGCTTCTTCCTTCTCCTTCGTTCGGCGTTTCACCTTTCTGTGGTCGCTCCCATTGCCCGTTGTCATCGAGAAATCCTTCGCCCATTTGCGCTTGCATACAATCGCGTATTTCTTTGTCGTGCGCACCGGGATCGAGCTCACCGTTTTTCATTTTTTCATCGAAATCTTCACCGAATACTTTGCGCATACAATCGCGGGCCGCAGAACCCGCGCCGAATGGCCCTCGTTCGCCGGGACTGCCCATCACATCCCTGAAACACTGCGGGAGCACCTCCCCGAGTCTCTGGTCTATGAAGCCACTGCCGTCGCGGAGCGCCTTCACCTTTTCGGTTCCAATCTGCGCTTCGATGCATTCGAGGACCTTGGGCGGCGCCTTTTCGAGCGCTTGCTTCGCCTTTTCTCTGCCTTCTGCCATTCGCTGCTTGTCTTCTTCGCTCATTAAATCGTGCTCCATCGCAAAGGCGATACACGCTTCGCGGTGTGACTCGTCTTTACAGTAGGACTCGCACGCGCGGCCCTGACAACCGCCCGGACCCTTGCCGCCGGTCTTTTTAAACAGTTCCACCTCCTTTTCCGACATGAACCCTGCCTTGGTGGCAAACGCGATGCACTCGTCGGCATGAGCGGCATCCTCGCAATACATGCGGCACTCTTTTTCTCCGCGACAGCCACCCGGCATCTTTCCTCCCGCCTCAACATACACGGCGACCTTCTCTGCTTCTTTAAGCTCCTCGTCGTCCATCATCCCTGATTGCTTTGCGAAATCGAGGCATTGGCGCATGTGAGACGGATTTTCGCAATAGTTCTCACAAGAATCTTTGGACGTACAGCCGCCGGGCCCCTTGCCGCCGAGACGTTCAAATTCGCGCGCTTTCTTTGCCTCGTTTGCGGTCATCAATCCATGCGATTCTGCAAATGCAACACATGCTTTGACGTGTGCGAGGTCGTTGCAGTACGTATGACACTCACTTTTGCTCGCACAACTGCCAAGCTCGGAGACGGGAAATGTGATGGTGGATTCCTGCGCGCTTGCGAGCGCGGCCGAGAGCATGAAAAGTGCGCCGAGCAAGAGCGCGCCACCGATGCGAACCGCCTGTTGCCGAACTTCTCGCGTCATATTATTCGAAGGGATTCTTGTAGCCGGAGAATGGGTTGGTTCCGGGTAGTTTGTCTGCGGGCGTCTCGACAGCACCAGAGACTTGGGCGGATACATCGGGACCGGTGTCGATTTCTGGTGTCTGCATAACCTCCTGCTTCTGCGGAAAGAAGAAGTACACCGCGCCGGCGATGACAAGAATGACGATTACCCCGGCAATGACGAGCGGCACATTGAGTCCTCGGGAAAGCTCCATACGAGAGATTGTAGCACCGTATGCGCCGCGATTGCGAGTTATCCACGTACTCACCTATGCGCACCTTTTGCAAAATGTCAATACCTTCCTTTGCCCGGACGAAGCCACGCCTGTGAGCGGGCGGTACACCGTCGAGCCGTACCTCGTCGTAATTATTTTTCGAGGTCGAGGGTGTCGTCTATCCTTATTTTAACTAGGAATTCGGGGACGTGGGAGACGAGAATCATCGCTCCTTCGTATTCGTCGAGGGCTTTGGCGATGACGGGCAGATGGCGGAAGTTGATGTGGTTGGTCGGTTCGTCGAGGATGAGAAGGCCCGGCTTCATCAAGACCAGGCGCGCGAACGCCACAAGCCCCTTCTGCCCTTCCGAGAGATGTCCGATCTTGGTGTGGATGAGATCTCCTGTGATGAGGAATCCTGCCGCGACGCGGCGCATCTCCTCTTCGATTTCCTTCTCCATCACGTTGGCCAGCTCCTCGTACACCGTTGAATTGAAATCGAGGTTCGAAAAATCCTGGCGGTAGTAGCCCACCTTCACGCCTTTTGTAATAGTTGCCCCTTCGGCGTCGCCATTGGCGAGCGATTCGAGGAGCGTGGATTTACCAATGCCGTTCGGACCCCTGAGGAGCAAATGCTGATTCTTGCGCAGCGAAATAGTTTTTTTCTTGATGACCGGTTTGTAATTCTTGATGGTCTTGAAGGATGTGATGTGCAGGAGCTCGCCCGAGAGATTGGGCGGACACGGGATATGAAATGCATGAATGGTCTTGTCCTCGCGTCGTACCTCCACTTTTGATTCTTCTGCTTCGGCTGCTGCTTCGCGCATGCGCTTGGCGACCGCACGCAATTGCCCGCCCTTCATCGCGAAGAAATTTGCCTTCTCTTTCTTAGCGATGATAATTTTCTCCATCTGCGCGTTTTTCATCGCCTCTTTCTCCACCCGCGCACTGATTTGCGCCACGACGTCGGTGTAATTGCCCACGTACTGTTCCACCTTGTGCGTATGCACATCGAGATAGAGGACTCCTTCTGTAAACGCATTCAAGAAATCCGCATCGTGCGAAATGACGATGACGGTCTTCTCGTACTCGACGAGGAATTTCGTAAGATGTGCGATGCCCTCTTTGTCCAGATTGTTCGTCGGCTCGTCGAGCAGAAGCAAATCGGGCTTCTGAATGAGCGCGGAGGCAAGCAAAAGCCGCGCCTGCTGTCCGCCGGAGAAAGTGCGCATCACACGATCGTGCACTTTTTCGTAGTTTTTCAAATTCACGACTTCAAGCACATCGTCGATCATCGGGTCGATAGCGTGGACCTTCTTCGGGAATACCTTTTGGAAAAATTCGCGGACCGTGAGCTTCAGTTCATCGCGTGGAATCACCTGCCGCGAGAGCGCAACGGAGAGGCCTTTTTCGATATGTATATCGCCGTCCTCGGGTTTGATAGCGCCCGTAATGAGGCCGAAAAGCGTGCTTTTGCCGGCGCCGTTTTGGCCCATCAATGTCATCTTGGCACTGCGACGTATGGGAAAGGAGACATCTTCGAGGATGTGCTTGCGAGGTCCGTGCTCGAATGAGACGTCTTTGAACCGGACTATTGTGTCTTCCACCATTCCTGTGAACCTACCGTATCTTCGTCGAATACGCTACTTCTTCTTGTCCTTCTTCGGTTTCTTCGCCTCTTTTCTTTGCGCATTATTTCCTTTTGCCATATGAAATTCGTTATCTCATTTTAATCGAGTAATGATCTGATGATATCACAGTATCACATAGTGACGCGCTCTATGACCATCGGCTCCACTGGTCGGTCGGACGCATCGGTCGCGGTGCCTTCGATCGTGTGCACCACCTCCATGCCTCCGGCGACGCGGCCGAACACCGTGTGCTTGGTGTCGAGAAAACTATTGTTTGCGGCATTGATAAAGAACTGACTTCCATTGGTGTTGGGCCCCGAATTTGCCATCGAAATCGTGCCGACGACGTTGTGATTGTTCTGGTGTATTTCGTCGGCAAATTTGTAACCTGGATCTCCCGTACCCCAGCGCGCCATCTGCGCGTCATCGCGCGTCAAGGGATCCCCGCCCTGAATCATAAAATCCGGAATGACGCGATGGAACTTTGTGCCGTCGTAAAATCCCTCCTTCGCAAGCTTGGTGAAATTGGCAACCGTATTGGGCGCATCGTCAGAAAAGAGCTCGATCGTGATGTCTCCCTGATTCGTGTGCAGTGTGGCGTTCATATTTTTGTTGTGCGGAATTATATCCCGATGACGCCGAACATTTTTCCGACACCGAAGGTTATCGCCATAGCGAGCGCACCGCCGAGGACGACCCTGAGCGTTGCCTTCAGCTTATTGGCACCCCCTGCTTGTGCGCTCAAAGTGCCGGTAATAACGAGTGCCCCCAGTACCGCCGCAAATGTGACCGGAAGGCGGAGGGACGCCGGAGGCAACACTATCGCGATGAGTGGGATGAAAGCGCCTGACAGGAAAGACGCGCCGGATGCAATGGCCGCATGCCATGGATTGGTGAGAGCCTTCGGATCGATATGGAGCTCGGCATCGACGTGCGCCGCGAACGCATCGTGCGCGGTGAGCTCTTCCGCCACCGTCCGTGCGGTCGCTTTCGTCAAACCTTTCTCCTCATAGAGCGACGCGAGTTCGTCGAGCTCCTCCTCGGGTTCGTTCAGCAGTTCAAGCCGTTCTTTTTCAAGCAGGGCTTTTTCTGTATCCCGCTGTGTACTCACGGACACGTACTCCCCGACCGCCATCGATAGAGCTCCGGCGGCAAGGCCCGCAACGCCGGCGGTGAAAATGAATCCCGAAGAATCGGAGGCACCCGCCACCCCGACAACGATCGAGGCAACAGAAACGATGCCGTCGTTGGCTCCCAACACCGCCGCTCGGAGCCAATTCAATTTCACTCCCGAACCCGTTGTATGCAATTCGTGATGTACCATCATATCGGTCAATGACTGCGGCTGCCCGGCAGGGACTCGAACCCCAATATTCTCCTTCAAAGGGAGAAGTCCTACCATTAGACGACCGGGCAATGTTCCCCAGTTATACCATAAATCCAACCCTGAATCTTACGTTGTAAATCCGTACTTTCCGAGACCCGAATCCTCAGAGTACCGAAATAGGTGTCTTTGATATTTTTACGATACGACTTCTTGGGGTTATGCTTTTTATAATAGACGTACCGTATCTTCATCTTTGTAAGCTGCTCCCAGTGGCGAACGACATCTGGGAGCCTGTGTTTGTGGTTGATATGGAGGTACAAACTTGAGTGAACCCTATCTGGACGGACATTTAAAACTGTCCGTAGCCAAAACAAAAATATCTTAATCATTTCAGAATCTGTATTTCCGAAGTCGATTCCCATACTCACGGCGTGAGGTTTTGCTTTCGACCCCTCGGCCCAGTACAATGTTGCTCCCACAAGATGCAATTCGCGTTTCGACAAACTTCCAATCTCCTTTCGTGCCATGTCATAAATTCGCTGCGTCCGCTCGACACGAATACGACGTTTTGCGTCAGCACCTCGCTGTTGTGCCACTCTCCTCTTATCGGAGATGCGTTGTAACTGCGGCTTCGCCAATCCCACTTCACGCAACCAAAGGGAAAGTGTTGATTTAGCAACCGGTACCTTCTTTAGGATTTCATTGTATGTAAGTCCTGTCTTGCGAAGCGCGACTGCTTTTTCTCGCTCTCCCGTTTTCATTCTAAAATCATACCACGAATATCCGCATTGTTGCGGTCAATCATGGTTCACTTGTCCACAGCAAGAAGCTCCCTACTGCTTACGTGCATTCAACATCAGGAATAGCGGAAATTCTTTGCGCGCGCGGTCCTCGGCATCCCTGCGCGGCCCCTTCTCACTCACCCTGTGCGATATCCATTCTTCGAGGCCGAGGAGTGCTAGACGATGTTTCGCAAGCTCCTTCATGTAGACCTGCAAAGGACGATGGTATGAGAGGGTGGTGATGCTCGGGTCCTTCCCCGGATGCATATGGACGGCGTATGAAGTTTCCGAGAGATACCGGTCGATGCGGCGGAATTGCACGGACGCGTCCGCATCGAACCCCCAATATGAATTTTGCGGAATGCGGAAGCATGGGTGGTTGAGCACGATAACGAACGCTCCATTCTTTTTTAGCAAACGCGACGCCTCTGCCATCGCTCCCGAGAGGTCCTTGATGTTCTGAAGCGCGAGCACACATATTGCCGCATCGAATGAGGAGTCGGGCAGTGGTATGCGCGATGCGGGTGCCGCGAGGTAGGTGATGTCGGCAGGCCCGAGCTTTTTGGCGATCTGTATGAGCTCGGGAGCGATATCGATGCCCGTCACGTGCGCACCGGCGCTATGGAGCGCCCGCGAAAAGAAGCCTTCACCGCAAGCAAGGTCGAGCACACGCTTCTCCCTAATGTCGCCCACGACACGCACAAGATTCGGCTTGATGACCTGCTCGTGATAGGTATCGTCGGATTCGCTCACGTGTTCGTGATACCAATTGGCGACGTGCCCCCACGATGTTTCTTTTTTCTTCGCGTTCGGGCGTGCCGCGCGATTTACTTTTGGTCGGGGGCGCATATGTCTATGATGGCAAGCTCAAGCGGAAGGTGCGGTACGGCCGCATAGGCCATTTGTGCGTATGCATCGAGAAGCATGCGCAGAGTATTTGAATTGACACCCGCTTCTTTAGAAAGCTCACGCGTGAGCACGCGGTCGGCTTCGGTCTGCTCGCGCGCGAGCTGTGTGCCCACATCGGGCGCGGAGCGCAGAAGCAAGACGATGCGCATACGGTGAATGAGGAGCTTCGCGAGCGTGCGCGCGTCCATACTCTCTTCCAACGCGGCCGCGATAACGGCAAGCGCCGAAGAAACGTCTTTCTTCGCGATTGCAGAGAGGATCTGCCTCACCATCTCGCCGCGCGGCGCGCCCGAGACCGCTTCCACTTCCGCCACTTCGATTTTCTTGTTGTCAGACACGGCAAGCACCTTTTGCAAGATAGAGAGCGCATCGCGGAACGAGCCTTCGGCAAGGAGCGCCACCAACTCCGCCGCCGAGCGCTCAAGCGAATATCCTTCGCTTTTCGCGATATCGGTAACGACCTTTACGAGAATCTCGCGCGTCGGCTGTTTGAATGCATAGATCTCGCAACGCGACTGGATCGTGTCGGGCACTTTCTCAAGCTCGGTCGTCGCCAAGACGAAAATCGCATGCGCGGGCGGCTCTTCGAGTGTCTTCAAAAAGGCATTCCATGCTTCTTTGGTGAGCATGTGCGCCTCATCGATGATGTAGAACTTGTACGGGGAATCAAAGGGGGCGGCGTAGACACCTTCGCGAAGTTGGCGGATGTCGTCGATGCCGCGGTTGGATGCCGCGTCTATTTCATAGAGATCCTTTTCCGACACGCCGAGCGTGCGGGCCAAGATGCGCGCGACAGAGGTCTTCCCCGTGCCGCGGCCTCCCGCAAAGAGGTACGCGTGCGCCGTTTTTTTGTTTTTGATGGATTTCTCAAGCGTGTCCACAACGGCCTCCTGTCCATGTCGCGCCTCGGCGAACGTCTGCGGCCGGTAGGTGCGATAGAGCGTGGCGTGGCGGGCTTCTTTCTTCATACATTCAGTATATCCCGCGCGGCGGCGCTCGTCTCGGTTTCCATAAGTCTGATGCGTAGCTCTTTCGCCCCACTCCAGCCGGAAATGTAGGCTTTGAAATGCTTTTTCATGGTCGCGTAATTCACGGTGTCGCCGAGCAATTCGTCGAAGAGTGCGAGATGTTCGCCCAGCGCCCGAATGCGTTCCTGTGGCGTGGGAATATACGGATGTGCGACATCCATAAATAACCACGGGTTGCCGTATATGGCGCGGCCGAGCATCACGCCGTCGCATTTTGTTTCTTCTGCTTTGGCGCGCGCATCCGCAATATCCTTCACATCGCCATTACCCAAAATCAGTGTCGACGAACCGCGCTCGTCGCGGATCGCGACCGCGCGCGCGATTGTGCCCCACCGCGCAGGGACGTCCGACATTTCTTTGCGCGTACGTGCGTGAATGGTTATCGCTGCAGGCTCTTCGGCAAGAAGCTCCACGAGCCAGCTATCCAACTCGTCGGCGTTGTATCCGATGCGCGTTTTCACCGATATCGGAAATATGGACACGCCGTGTCCATATTTTGACGACCAACCACGCTTGGCGGCGCGGATGAGCTCCCGCGCCAATTGTGGATTCTTGATGAGAGCCGCACCGCATCCGCTTTTTTCCACCGCACGATCGGGGCAACCCATATTGATATCGACTCCGTCGAATCCAAGCTCCGCGACCTGCGTGGAGGCTTTTTCCATGCGCTCGGGAGATGAGGTGAATATCTGCGCCACGATGGGCCGCTCCGATTCCGAATATAAAAGTTTCTTGCGCAATTTCTTTTGACCTTCCACATCCGCAAAAATAAGGCCATCGGCCGAGGTGAATTCGGTAAACATCACGTCCGGCTTTCCATACTTCGCGATAAGCCGCCGGAACGCCGCATCCGTCACGTCCTCAAGCGGCGCAAGCGCAAAGAATGGCTTCCGCAGACGTTCCCAAAAATGTCCCATGACAGGAGCATACTATATAAGCATTGTTTGAGGTTAGGTATACTGTAGACACATGTCAGAGGCCACCCCAACAAATCTTGACGCCTCCTTAAATAAAGAAACACGGGTTGCAAGAGCGCAACACATAATCGCTGGTGTGCTCAAAACCTCTCTTGATGCCATCATAATCTCAAAAATAACGAAGACGAAAGATGGATATCGAGTGAGATTCCATAGCACACAGCACACAATACTAGGTGAGCAAGGTACTGATCGTTCGGCCGTGCTTGATTTGGCATTTCCTGTTGAGGTGCGGCCAATCAGCGACCTTATAGAACACTACCAGAAAGCGAATCGGGAACTCTTTCTCGGCATCGGATCAGGCGTCAGAGATTACCCCAAAAAAGAAAATGCAGATCCGAAAGAATCACAACGGGCATTTTTTGCCCACGATGTTTCGTACGGAATAGCACCACACGAAGGGAACTTTGCAGGCCTGTCACTTCCCAAACGCTATGCGACGCCGTCAAAAATGCTTCGAGCACCCTGCCCAGAATCGACGCATTTTTTTAATGCTCTTGACTACCGTGCCGTTGCGAACGACACCTTCGACACGATCCAGATGGTCAATGTGCTCACGGATCGCTACGCTAAAACGACTCCTACGCAAGAAGCGCTTCGTATGCTTAAGCCGGACACGGGTGAATTTGTGATTATGAATGAACTCGGACCTGAGTCGCATTCCATCTTCCAATGTCAATTCGTGATTCAATCATACGGCGGAATTATCCAAGAAGTCGTATTTCATACGGCGGCGGGTGAGGTGCGAGATGAACTGGGGAATGCCAAGAGGGTCGTGCCGGAAGAAACAATAGCGAGACTCCAGCGCGACTATCATATTTCTCCTTCGCATTTTGCCGAACCGCTCGCGAGCGGTTCATACTGCGTGATAGTAAAGAAGTCGTCAGACCCGCAAGAAAGGGGCGTGCAATTTATACTCGGAGACAAACAACCCGAAGATTAGAACAATGCTCAGGATTACGGCGCTGTGATCTTCGCTTCCTCCCCCTTAATTTGTAAGGCAAGCTTTCAAGTACGGCGCCCGGAGAACAAAAGAAAATTTCACAATTCTCCTTTTTCTCCTCCCTTGAACTTGTAGTACACCCGATTGCCGAAACGGAGGTCCACATATTCGAGCTCCGCTTCCTTGCCGCGCAAGATGTCCGATGAGAGCACGAGCTCGAGATTGCGTACCACCGCTCCGCCATCATTGCCGAACGAGGCGCGTACGATAAAACCGCGTTTCGCTCCTTCCGCCGGTGATACGGTGACCTCAAAATCCTGTTCACTTTCGACGGACACGCTCTCTGCGCTCCTGCCCGCCTGTCCGAGGCGGTCGAGAAGCGCCAAGATGCCGCTGAGGCGGCCGGGAAGAAATTGTTGTCCGATGGGCGACGTCGATGTCGCTATCGCACCCCTGAACACATAGTGAGTTTTTAGAGCGTCCGTTGACGTCGCCACGTCCGCAAAAATAAATCCCCCATCATCCATCAAAAAACAATCCCCTGCCGGCTTGCCCGGAGCGAATGGAGAAGGGCACCAGCGCGCGTAGGGCGCGCGTTCCTCGACGAGGACGGTAATCGCCTGCGCGAGAAGCGATTCACGTGAGATCGAGGCCGTACGGATGCGGGGAAAATAACCGGCGACCGCTTTCTCGATAGAGGTGCGCGGATACAGAAAGAGATTACTACGCGAGAGGATTCTGTGCGAACCATCGTACAATTCCATCTCCACGTATTTTGTGATCAGCGACACAGGCACTTCTTTTGCTCCACTCACTTCAATGGTCTGTATCGAGAAACGCGGCAGATACGAAATAAGGCTTACGCCATACACGATACCTGCAATGAGAACAAGAGCCCCGAAGGAAATGAGGGCGCGCACTTTTCTTCGCCGCGCGCGCAGGGGCGAGCGGCGCCGATCGAGTCCGGGTACGGGAAGCGGCAAGCGCATATGAGCGCCCGCTTTCCGCTTTCGGAGATCAATGACTCTTTGCGATTGAGATGACATTTTTGCCCATGTACGGCCGTAATGCCTCCGGAATTGAGACCGATCCATCCGCCTGCTGATTGTTCTCGACGATCTGGCAGAGGATGCGCGGGGTGGCAAGCGCGGTGTTATTCAAAGAGTGCACATAACGCAAGACTCCCGCTTCATCGCGATAACGGATATTGAGACGGCGCGTCTGGAAGTCGTGAAAATACGAAGATGAGTGTGTCTCGCGATATTTTTTCTCGCTCGGCATCCATGCTTCGATGTCGTATTTCTTGACCTGCCCGAGCCCCAGATCGCCGCCGCAATTGATCACGACGCGATGCGGTAATTTTAATTCCTGCAAAAGCGCTTCGGCATTTACCGTCAACTCCTCATGCCATTTGACTGATTCCTCGTGACTCGCTTCACAGAGGACGATTTGCTCATATTTCTGGAATTCGTGGATGCGGAAAATACCTTTCGTATCTTTGCCGTGGCTTCCCGCTTCCCGCCGGTAGCAGGGCGAGAATGACAAAAATTTGAGCGGCAAATCTTTTTTGTCGAGGACCTCCTCCATGTGGTACCCCATCGTTGCGACTTCCGCCGTGCCCGCGAGATAGTCGCCGTCCTGTGTCTTGTAGAGATCGTCTTCGCTCTGCGGCAAGTATCCGGTGCCGACGAAAGGCTCGCGTCGTACCAAGGAAGGCACGATCATCGGCGTAAATCCTTTGTCGACAAACCTATCCTGCACGAATCGTTCGAGCGCCCACACGAGGCGCGCGCCGTCGTTCTTTAGAAAGTAGCCGCGAAAGCCAGCGACCTTGGCACCGCGCTCATAATCCGCCATATCGTGTAAAAGAAGAAGCTCACTATGACTCTTGGGTTCAAAGTCAAACTTTGGCGTCTCTCCCCAACTTCTTACTTCTTTATTATCAGCATCCGATTCGCCTTCCGGCACGGAAATGTCGGGAATGTTGGGGACGCGGACCATCAGCGCGCGCCAGTCTTTAAGGATCTCCTGCAGTGATTCTTCTTCGAGCTTCAAAGTTTCTTTTACATTCTGCATACGGACGATAATCTCCTTTTTTTCGGCATCGTTTTTTGCGGATGCGATCGCGCTTGATGCGATATTCTGCTCTGCGCGTCTTCCGTCGATCGCCGCCTGCAATTCCTTGCGCTTGTCATCGAGTACGAGGAGCTTTTCGAGATCTACATCGATATGCTTTTTCTTGGCGCCCGCCGCGACGATGTCTTTGTTTTCTCTGATAAACTTGATGTCCAACATTGTATGAATGATAACACTACGGCAGACGACCTCAAATTACTTTCCCCCAACGAATTCCCACCGCTTTTGCGGGAGATTCCCGACGCACCGAAGCAACTCCACATGCGGGGAGAACTGCCGAGCTTTGAAAAACAATGGCTTGCGGTCGTCGGCTCGCGTGCGGTCACTCCGTATGGTCGGCAGGTGTGCAAACATCTGATAGAAGGCTTGCGTGGCTATCCTGTCGTCATCGTGAGCGGTCTTGCCTACGGCGTGGATGCGGAAGCGCACAAAGCCGCGCTCGACGCGGGACTTCCCACGGTCGCCGTACCGGGATCCGGTCTCGATTGGAATGTCCTCTACCCGAAGGCAAACGTCGGACTTGCGCGCGAGATACTCAAGGCCGGCGGAGCGCTCCTCTCCGAAGAAAAACCGGACATGAAAGCGGCGGACTATACGTTCCCCAAGAGAAATCGCATCATGGCGGGCCTTTGCCGCGCGGTCTTGATCATCGAGGCGAAGGAACAGTCGGGGAGCCTCATCACGGCGCGGCTCACGGTGGAATACAATCGCGAGCTCCTCGTCGTCCCCGGCTCAATCTTTAGCGAAGAGAGCAAGGGCACGCATCAATTCCTAAGGCTCGGCGCGACCGCCGTGACTTCGCCCGAAGATATTCTCGTGGCGCTCGGCATCGCGAAGCGCGAAGGAGAATCACTTGCATCGCTCCGTGCCGATCTCTCGGAAGAAGAATTGCGCGTCATCCAGATCATTCATGCGCCGCTCTCGCGGGATGAACTCATTAGAGCATTGGAACTCCCGATTTCCGACGCCAACATTTTACTTTCGACGATGGAGATAAAAGGGTTGATAGTGGAAGAGTTGGGAGTTGTTCGAGTACGTTGATTTGACACGTGTTAGGCTTCCGGGGTATCACTACGCGCTATGAAGCTTGTAATAGTTGAATCGCCAGCGAAAGCGAAGACCATCGAAAAATATCTCGGTGCGGGTTTTGTCGTGCGCGCATCGGTGGGGCACATCCGCGATCTGCCCAAGAGCAACAAAGACGCGGTTGATGTCGAAAATGGTTTCGTACCGCACTACATGATTGTGAAGGAGAAACAAAAGATTATCGATGAACTGCACGAAGTGGCGGGGCGCGCCGATGAGGTCATACTCGCGACCGACCCCGACCGCGAGGGCGAAGCTATCGCGTGGCACCTCGCGGAGACCATCGGCCTCAAAAAGCCCAAACGCATCGTATTCCATGAGATCACCGAAAAAGCCGTCAATGAAGCACTCACCAATCCCCGCTTGATCGATGAGGAACTTGTGCGCGCGCAGGAAGCGCGCCGGGTTTTGGATCGCCTCTTCGGCTACGACCTTTCGGGCCTCATTTGGAAAAAAGTGCGCTACGGCCTCTCCGCGGGTCGCGTCCAATCCCCCGCACTCCGCATCATCATGGAGCGCGAGCGCGAGATACGCGCATTCGTGCCCGTGCCATTTTGGGTCATTAGTGCGGATGTGAAGACAAAGAAGAGTGAGCAATTTACGGTCATTTGTACCGAGGAACCGAAAACAGAAAAAGAGGCGGAGCGCATTCGGAAAGCCGCCCAAGAGGGTCACTGGAGCGTGAAAGGAGTTGAGGAGTCCGAACAAGCTCGCTCTCCAAAAGCGCCCTTCACTACTTCAACATTGCAACAGGCTGCTTCGACGCGCCTTGGCCTCTCACCTTCGCGCACGATGGGCATTGCACAAAAATTGTACGAAGCCGGATTCATTACGTACATGCGTACCGACTCGACCAATCTGGGGAAAGAAGCGCAAGATAATCTCGTGAAGGCCGCAGGCGCAGAATTCGGGGACACATACGCCGAGCCGCGCGTCTACAAGACCAAGAGCAAAAGCGCGCAGGAAGCGCATGAGGCGGTGCGGCCGACCGATCCTACAAAGCGCAGTCTCGGACACAATGAAGAGCAGAAAAAATTGTACGCGCTCATTCGCGCTCGCGCGCTCGCCTCCCAGATGGCCGACGCAAGAATTATGCGCACGAAGATTCGAGCAAACGTAGAGAAAAATGGACACGGCGTGTCCATAATTCCCGACTTTGTTGCAAACGGCTCGCGTGTGATGTTTGACGGCTGGATCGCGGCGGACCCGGATGCACGTGGAGAAGATGTCGAACTTCCGAAAGCGGCCGAAGGCGATGCTCTCACACTCGTCGAGGCGCGCTCAGAAGGTAAGGAGACGCAGCCGCCCGGCCGGTACTCGGAGGCGGGCCTCGTCAAAGAGCTCGAGAAGCGTGGCATCGGAAGGCCGTCGACCTACGCCTCCACCATCCGTACTCTTGAGACACGCGGCTATGTCGAGAAACAGGGACGCACGCTCCTCCCGACCGCGACTGGCGACGTGGTCTCCACATTTATTGAAGGCAATTTCGGAGAATACATCAGCGACACCTTCACCGCTGAAATGGAGAATGAGCTTGATGAGATAGCCGAAGGAAAACGCACATACGGAAAGACCCTCAAAGATTTTTACGGCCCCTTCACCAAAGCGATTAAAAGCAAAAATAAAATAGAGAAAATAACCAATATGGGCGACGCTCCAAAAGAATTCCCCTGCCCCATCTGCAATGGGCCAATGGTCTACAAGCTCTCCAAGAACGGCCGCTTCATGAGCTGTGCCAATTTTCCTAAGTGCCTCGGCGCGCGCAAAGAAGACGGCAGCGAAATCGCTCCGCCCAAGGATATCGGCGAGGCGTGTCCGGAATGTAAAAATGGAAAACTCATACTTCGCGAAGGACGTTTCGGCCAATTCATCGCCTGTGCGAATTATCCGAAATGCAAATACGTGCGGAAAGATCCGGCGGAAGAAGCGCGGTCGAAAACCGGCGTCGCCTGCCCCGTGTGTAAGAAAGGTGAGATGGTGGAGCGCCGGGGACGATTCGGGCTCTTCTATTCATGTTCAAGCTACCCCGATTGCAAGAATGCGATAAAAGCAAAACCGACGGGAAAGATATGCGAGATGTGCGGGAGCTTGATGATGGAAGGCACAAAGACCAT
>ORMF010359566.1_pt1 | contig 23698 bp, 18 predicted proteins | sample 1779871 | NCBI WGS metagenome assembly ORMF01 (sample SAMEA104232316, study PRJEB22302) | groundwater metagenome | biome: forest; feature: aquifer; material: groundwater | place: USA | collected 2011-08-07 | depth 5.4 m | reverse complement strand
GGGCAAACTGCTCCGGCAGGGGCAGCATTTCGAGGCTCCCCAGGATGAGGTTGAGCTCAGGCTCGAACTGGGCCCCCTGCTCGGTGATGGGCCGCCGGATGGCGACCGGGTCGGCGGGAGGTTTGCGGCCGGTCTCCGGAGCCGGGTTGCGGTACAGGTTGGTGCACACGAAGTCGGTCTTATCGCGGTCGAGCGCGCTGTGCCAGTTCTTGAAAATGTAATAACGCAGCAGGGCGGCTGCAACCTCTTGCGACTTTGCTTCCTGGAGCGCGTCGCGGACCATGGGGGGCGTGATGGCCAGGTCCAGTAGGCTCAGCCAGCGCTGGAGCGTGCCGATGGTCTCCAGCAGCATCTCCGGGGCGGGGTTGGGATTCTTGACTTCGTTCGGCGCCGGCACCGGATGGCGCAGCGCCTTCTCCAGCAGGGCAGTGTAAAACTCATGCACTGCCTTCAGATCCTGCAGCTCACGAACTGGGTCCTGTGACAAAAGAGACTCCTATCTGACGGAAAAGCAGGCCCCCAAGCCGTTCAAGTCTATGGGAGGGCGAAGGCCCCGGACAAGGAAAACCGGGCTCCGGCCACGGCCAGCTAGGCCGGGCCCGGCGGGGCGCCCTCAGCCACGAACTCCAGCCCCAGGGATTTGCCGTCGCTATAGCGGACCAGGACAGTGGCTGAGTGGATGACGTGGTTGGTTCCCGGCTCCACCACCGTGATCTTCAAGCGGCTTCCCGCGGCCGGGGGCTTCCTGTCCGCTTCCAGCCGGATGCGCATGCCGCCTCCTCCGGCTTCCTCCACCCGTCCCAATTTCTTCCCTTGCTCGTCGAGGGCCTCGGCGTCGGCCGGCACCTGGATGCGCAGGAACTGTCGGCGGTCCTTCTGCATGCCCTCATTTCCCTCCCAGCAGCAGTTTGGCGATGGTTTGCAACTGCATGTTGAGGCGTCTTGCGGGCGTCTGAGCCCGCAGCCGAAATCCTGACCCTGAGCGTGGCGTAGGGGAAGGATCTAGCATCTCACTTGCCGCCCAGTACCAGTTTGGCGATGGTTTGCAACTGCATATTGGAGGTTCCCTCGTAGATCTTGCCGATTTTGGAGTCGCGCCAGTACTTTTCCACCGGATAGTCCTTGGTGAAGCCGTAGCCGCCATAGATCTCCACCGCCAGCGAGGTGACGCGCTCGGCCACCTGGGAGGAGAACAGCTTGGTCATGGCGGCTTCCTTCACGAAGCTCATTCCGGCGTCCTTCATGCGGGCGGCGTTGTACACCATCATGCGCGCCGCCTCGATCTCCGTGGCCATCTGCGCCAACTGGAACTGCACGCCCTGGAAATCGGCGATGGCCTTGCCGAACTGCTTGCGCTCCTGCGCGTACTTGGCGGCGCACTCCCAGGCGCCGCGCGCCACGCCCACCATCTGCGCCCCGATCCCGATGCGTCCTTCGTTCAGCGTCTCGATGGCGATCTTGTAACCTTTGCCCGCTTCGCCCAAGACGTTCTCTTTCGGGACCTTGCAATCTTCCAGAATGAGTTCGCAGGTAGAGGAGGCGCGGATGCCCAGCTTGTCCTCTTTCTTGCCGACGCTGAAGCCGGAGAAATCCTTCTCCACCAGGAAGGCGGTGATGCCCTTGTAGCTGGCGGCCGGGTCGAGCGTGGCGAACAGGACGAACAGTCCGGCCTCCTTGGCGTTGGTGATCCACAGCTTGCGGCCGTTGAGGACGTAATGCTCGCCCTGCAGTTGAGCGCGGGTCTGCAGCGCGAAGGCGTCCGAGCCCGAGGCGGCCTCGCTCAGGGCGTAGGCCCCGACCATGTCGGCGGCCGTCCGCGGCAGGTAGCGGCGCTTCTGCTCGGGATTGGCCCAACGCAGCAGCGCGTTGTTGACCAGGGTGTTCTGCACGTCCACCACCACCCCGGCCGAGGCGTCCACCCGCGAGGTCTCTTCCACCGCCAGGATGGCCTCGAAAAAGCTGCCTCCGCCACCCCCGAACTCTTCCGGGACCTCGACGCCCATCAGCCCCAACTGGAAGAACTGCTGGATGAGCTCGGGATCGAAGACGCCCTTCTCGTCCATCTCGCGGGAGCGGGGGCGGATCTTCTCTTCGGCGAACTGCCGGATGTTGTCACGGAACAGGACTTCGTCCTCGCTCAGCGCCACCAGCGGCGGAGCGCCAGAGGGTCGTTGTGCCAGGGTCTCAGCCATATTCTTTCCTTCAATCCCAGTGAAAAACTCGGACGAATCTGCGGGAAAAAAGGATTGTAGCACCCGAACGGCGGGCTAGGAACGCGCTTTGCGGAAGACGACCTGCAGGGGGTCGCCTTCGAGGATTTTCTGGATCTGGTTGCGGGCGTGCACCGCCCAGGGGCCGCGGGTGTCCAGGCGGACGTAGGTGCGCCAGTGCTCCAGCGCCTTGCGCTGCTGTGCCATCTTCTCGTAGGCCAGCGCCAGGTTGTAGTGGGCGTCGGCGTAGGTGGGCGCGAGCGTGATGGCCTGCCGGTAGGCGAGCACCGCTTCGGGCAGCCGTCCGGTCTCGTCCAGGACGTTGCCCAGATCGAAATAGGCCAGCGCGTAGCGCGGGTCGGCGGCGGTGGCATGGCGGTAGTGCTTCTCCGCCTGGATGTAGTCCTGATGGTTGTAGTAGAGCGTTCCCAGGTTGATGTGGGCGGCGGCGTGCTCCGGTTCCAGTTCCAGCGCCTGGCGGTAACACTCGATGGCTTCCGCCTGCGTGGTCGGATCTTCCTCCAACGCTACGCCCTTGAGGAAAAGTTCCTCGGCCGTCTCCGCCGGGCGCATGTACTTGATCTTGGCGGCCACCAGGTTGTTGCCGGGAGCGAAGTCCATCACGAACTGTCCGGCGATGGGCTCCATGGCGTGCCCGCTGTGACGGTAGGCCACACGGCTCTTGGTGGAAAACGTCCCCGCCTCCATCAGGGGATTCTCCATCCCCGCCACCTGGCGCTGCATGGCCTGGAGCGACTCCCGGATCACCGCCGGGCGCACCTTCTTGGCGCTCAGGTCACTCAGCTTTTTCAGTTGCAGAAGGTCAAAAAAGGAATAGCTTTCGGCGACGGCCACCAGTCCGGCCTTTTCCCATCCGGAAAGCTGTCGCACCGTGATGCGAAGGATGCGCAGTACGTCGGCTCGCAGGTATCGTTCCACTGGGTACGAGTGTGTGCGTTACAGCTTGGCAACGATTATGAGAAGCGCCTGCTCGCTTGGCAAGCGCAAACTGTTGACAAAGAGGGAACTTCTGAGGAAAACGTCTCCCTCCGACCTTGCCCAACTTGTTGTGCAAATCAGACCTGTGCCCACGCCAGAGTGCGGCAAACTGGAGCCGACAATCGAACTTCGTATGCAAGTATATTAGGAAGGCAATGCACTCAGCCAAAGGCACCATCGGCATTCTGACGGGGGGCGGGGATGTTCCCGGCCTGAACTCGGTCATCAAGTCTGCCGTGTATCGCGCCAGCGAGATGGGGCGGCAAGTCATCGGCATCCGCAAAGGCTGGGAAGGCCTGACGCACATGAACCCCGCCCGGGATTTGGACCCCGACTACCTGTTGCTGCTCACGCGGGAGAACACCCGCACCATTGACCGCAGCGGCGGCACCATCCTGCACACCTCGCGCACCAACCCGCTGCGCGTCAAAAGGTCCAAGGCGCCCTCGCACCTCGCGCCCAGCGAACTCGACCAGCTGGGAACCGCGAAGGACACCTGCGACTTCACTCCCATCGTGCTGCGCAACCTGGAGCGCCTGGGCATCGCCTGCCTGATCGTGATCGGAGGGGACGACACCCTGAGCTTTGCCTCGGTGCTGCGCGACGCCGGGGTGCCGCTGATTGCCATCCCCAAGACCATGGACAACGACGTGCGCGGCACCGAGTACTGCATCGGCTTCTCCACCGCCATCACCCGCGCCAAGGATCTGATCACGCGCCAGCGCACCACCCTGGGGTCCCACGAGCGCATCGGCGTGTTTCGCATCTTCGGCCGCGACTCCGGCTTCACCTCCCTCTACACCGGCTATGTGACTTCCAGCCGCTGCCTCATCCCGGAATATCCCTTCGACGTGGAGCGGCTTTGCGCTCTGTTGATGGAAGACAAGCGCAAAAATCCCAGCAACTACTCGCTGGTGGTGGTTTCCGAAGGCGCGGTGTGGCAAGGGCAGGAGGTGGCCGAATTCGGAGAAGCCGATGCCTACGGGCACCGCAAGAAGGTGGACATCGGCCATGCCCTGGCAGAGGAGATCAAGCGCCGCACCGGCGAGGAAACCATGACCAGCGACCTGACTTATGACCTGCGCAGCGGCGACCCCGATTCCATCGACCAGCTCGTAGCCACCACGTTTGCCAACCTGGCGCTCGACCTGATCTCGGACGGGGCCACCCAGGGAATGGTTGCCATTCAGGGTGGCCGCTACACCCACACCACCTTGCCCGATCCCGGTCTGGGCCCGCGCCGCGTGGACGTCGCATCCCTCTACAACGCCGAACGGTACCGCCCGCAGTATAGCCGCAGGCTGGGCGCCCCCATGTTGCTCAGCCCGGTCGGGTAGCGGCTGCCGGAGGGTGGGGGCGGCGCGAGCCGTCCGACTATTTCCTCATCGCCCTGGTTCCCTTTCTGGTGGGGATGGTGATGGCGGCCATCGGTGCCATCGTCCTCGGAGCCACGTTCTTCAAGGCAAGAGGGCAATGATTCTCGTCGGCGCGCCGCTTCCGCCTTTGATCTTCATAGGCAGGGCGATGACCGTGGCGCCGGTCGCGGGAAGCTGCTCGAGGTTGGCCACGTTTTCCAGGCCATAGATGTTGGCAGCGCTGAAGACCCGGTGCGCAAAGGCCTGCTTCGAGGCCCCGCTGTCCATGCTGGCCGTGTCGATGCCCACCCCGTCGACGTCGCGCGCCACCAACACTTCAGCCGCCTCGCGCGAGATGCCGGGGAAGCGCAAATGCCCCTCCTCCCCGGGCGTATCGTCGCCGAGGTACTTCTTGCGGTCCGGCCAGAACCTCCCCCAGCCGGTGCGCACTAGCACAATGGTCCCCGCAGGGATGCGTCCGTGCCGCTTTTCCCAGGCGGCGACGTCTTCCGCGCTCAGCCGGTAGTCGGCGTCCTTGGCGCAAGCAGCGGAAACATCAATCACCACGGCCGGTCCCATGAGCCGCTCCACGGGGATTTCGTCCACCGTGGCCTTGCCTTCGGCGAAATGGATGGGGCTGTCGAGGTGCGTGCCGCCGTGCTCGCTGGCGGCGTAGCGGGCGGCGGCGTACCAGTAGCCGCTAGCCGTCCTGCCCCACGACTCCTTCTGCCATTCGAACGCCTTGGCCGTCGGCCAGTAGATGGTGGAGGCGTCGAAGGGGTAAGTCAGGTCCACCACTTTCGCTTCGTAGATGGCGGGTGTGGATCGCTGAGCCGCCACTGGCGCGTGGCCTCCCGGGCCTGCAAACGCGATGGCGACGATCAAAGCAATCAGCACCGCAATACGGTGGAGCCTCATGACGCCTCCTTGCATGCCGGACCTCACGGCCAGCGAAAAAGCACAGCCTACGTGGTTGTAGGACAGGCGGTCAACGCACCAGAAAGAAAAAAACTGGAGCCGACGATCGGACTTGAACCGATGACCTGTCGATTACGAATCGACTGCTCTACCAACTGAGCTACGTCGGCCCGAAAGGGAGGATAACCTCTTCGATTCTAATTCCCTCTGCGCGGGGCGTAAAGTTCGGCCGCGGACCGGCGGGCAAAAAAAATGCTGCGCACCGCGCCCCGGGTAACGGTAGGATGCTGGCCCACACCGGCGCATATGATCGTGGGAGTCCCCAAAGAGACGGTTGCGGGCGAGCAGCGCGTGGCGCTGGTCCCGGACCTCGTCCCTAAACTGGCCCAGTCGGGCCTGGAAGTGGTGGTGGAGCCAGGCGCGGGCGAAGCCGCCGGATTCTTGGATTCCGCCTACGCGGAGAAGGGCGCGCGCCTGGAAGTGGGCGCTCTCGAGCGCGCGGATGTGCTGCTCAAGGTTCAGCCCCCCGCTCCCGCGGATGTGGGGAAAATCCAGTCCGGCGCCACGCTCATCGGATTCCTTCAGCCCTATTCCAACTTGGAGGGCATCCAGGCGCTGGCAGCGCGCGGGGTGACGGCCTTCTCCATGGAGCTGATGCCGCGCATCACGCGCGCCCAGTCCATGGACGCCCTCAGTGCCATGAGCACGCTGGCCGGCTATAAGGCGGTGCTGATGGCCGCTAACCGCTTGCCCAAAATCTTCCCGCTGCTCATGACCGCCGCCGGCACGCTGACTCCGGCGCGCGTCTTCGTGATCGGCGCCGGGGTAGCCGGCCTGCAGGCCATCGGGACGGCCAAGCGCCTGGGCGCGGTGGTCACCGCCTACGACACGCGGCCCGTGGTGAAGGAGCAGGTGGAGAGCCTGGGCGCAAAGTTCGTCATGCTGGAACTGGAGACCAAGGACGCCGAGGACAAGACCGGATACGCCAAGGCGCAATCCGAGGACTTCTACAAGCGCCAGCAGGAGCTGATGGGGCAAAGCGTCATGGCCGCGGACGTGGTCATCACCACCGCGCTCGTCCCCGGCCAGCGTGCGCCGCTGCTTATCCCCGAGGAGATGGTGCGAGGCATGCGCCCCGGCTCCGTCATCGTGGACCTGGCCGCCGAGCAGGGCGGCAACTGCGCCCTCACTCAGCCCGGCGAGGACGTGGTCCGGCACGGCGTCGCCATCCTCGGGCCGCTGAACGTTCCCAGCACCATGCCCTTTCACGCCAGCCAGATGTACGCCAAGATCGTCACCAACTTCCTGGCGCATCTGCTAAAGGACGGAAAGATCCAGCTCGACCTGAGCGACGAGCTTACGCGCGGCCCTCTGGTCACGCACCAGGGCGAGATCGTGCACGAGGTGGTGAAAAAGGCCCTTCCGCCGCAGGCCAAAAGCTGAGAGCTGTGAGTTAGTCAGACGAAAGCGATTCTGTGACCTCGGAACTGGAGATCGGGCTTTACATCTTCATCCTGGCGGGGTTCCTCGGCTACCACGTCATCACCCGCATTCCGCCCCTGCTGCACACGCCGCTGATGTCGGCCACCAACGCCATCTCCGGCATCTCGCTCATCGGATCGCTGGTGGTGGCGGGAGCCGACTACAACCAACTCAGCACCACCCTTGGCTTCATCGCCGTCACCTGTTCCTCCACCAACGTGGTCGGCGGATTCCTCATCACCGACCGCATGCTGCGCATGTTCAAGACCGGGGAGCAGCAGGGCGCTTCCAGCAAGAAGTGGCCCCAGGGCCTCCCCGAGGCGACGGGAATGGCGCTGCTGCTGGCCGGCATCTTCGCCCTCACCCACTGGCTGGGATACGCCAAGGCCCACCACGCGGCGGTGACTGAAGCGATCTCCGCCGGCGCGCTGCGCTACTTCTACATCCTCTCCGCCATCCTCTTCATCCTGGGGCTGAAGGGCCTGAGCTCTCCCAAATACGCCCGCAAAGGCATGTGGCTGGCCGAATTCGGGATGCTGATGGCCATCCTGGGAACGCTCTTCCACCCGGAGATCGTCAACTACCGCTGGATCCTCACCGGGCTCACCATCGGCGCCATCGGCGGCGCCAGCATGGGCCTTTGGATTCCCATGACGGCGGTGCCGCAACGCACCGCGTTCTCCCACTCTATGGGCGCGCTGGCAGCGACACTCATCGGCATCTCCGAGTTCGCGCGCCACGCCGGGGTGCTGGACCACGTCAAGATGACCGCCATCGGCTTCGAGGTGGTCATCGGCGGGCTGACCGTCACCGGCAGCCTGATGGCGGCCGCCAAGCTCCAGGAGCTGCTGCCCGGCGCCCCCATCACCTACAAGGGGCAGAACCTCTCCAATACGGCTCTGCTGGCCGCGATCGCCGGCTGCTTGGTCTACCTCATCCTGGATCCCACAAACACCACGCTCTTCTACGTGATGGTGGGGCTGGCCCTGCTCTTCGGCTTCCTGCTGGTGGTGCCCATCGGGGCCGCGGACATGCCGGTGGTGATCGCGCTGTTGAACTCCTACGGCGGGCTGGCCGACGCCTCCATGGGCTTCGTGCTCATGAACAAGATCCAGATCATCACTGGGTCGCTCGACGGGACTTCCGGCTTCCTGCTTTCCATCCTCATGTGCCGGGCCATGAACCGCTCGGCCATGAACGTCCTGTTCGGCGCCTTCGGCAAGCTGCCCGAAGAGACCTCGGGACCTGCGGCCGAAGCCAAGGGCAGCGTACGCAGCATCACCCCCGAGGAGACCGCGGTGCTGTTCGAGACCGCGCGCTCGGTGATCATCGTCCCCGGCTACGGCATGGCGGTGGCCCAGGCACAGCATGGGGTGAGCGAGCTCGCCAAACTGCTGATCAAGCGTGGCGTGGACGTGAAGTACGCCATCCACCCCGTGGCCGGCCGCATGCCCGGGCACATGAACGTCCTGCTGGCCGAGGCCAACGTCCCCTACGACCAGCTCTACGAGATGGAGCAGATCAATCCCTACTTCGCCGGGGCGGACGTGGCCCTGATCGTGGGCGCCAACGACGTCACCAACCCCGCCGCCAACAACAACAAGAGCAGCCCGCTCTACGGCATGCCCATCCTGGAGGTGGAGCGCGCCCAATCCATCATCGTGCTCAAGCGCAGCATGCGCCCCGGCTTTGCCGGCGTGGATAACGAACTCTATTACAACCAGAAGTGCATGATGCTGTTCGGCGACGCCCGCGACAGCCTCAACAAACTCTTCGCCGCCATGAAGTAAGAGCGCACTCTTCCCAATTGTCATCCTGAGCGAAGCGAGGCGACAGCCGAGCGTAGTCGAAGGCCCCCTATAGCCTGAAGACCCTCTCGGTGGTAGGGGTCCTTCTACTCGGGCCATCACCCGCGCTGCGGCGGGCTCGGCCCTCGCTCAGGATGACAGCCACTTTGGGGTAACGGTCAAGAAGGAGGCTTACGCGGGATACTTCCCGGCGATGTAGTTGTGCAGATTGTCGATGGTGGCTTCTTGCGCGGAGATGATCCACTTCACCAGGTCGCCGATGGAGAGCATGCCCACCACCCGGTCGCCCTCCACCACCGGCAGGTGGCGGATGCGATGGTCGGTCATGACGCGCATGCATTCGTCCACCGTGTCGCCGGGCGAGCCGGTGATGACCTTGCTGGTCATGATCTCGCTCACCTGGGTTTCCTTGGACAGCCTGCCCTTCAGGATGACCTTGCGGGCGTAGTCGCGCTCGGAGAGCACGCCCATCAGCTTGTCCCCGGAGATCACCAGCAGCGCGCCCACGCCTTTCTCCGCCATGCGCTCGATGGCCTGATAGACGCTGGCCTCCGGCTCGATGGAAAAGACCTGGCCGCCCTTCGACTTCAAGACCAGGCTGATTGTGTCCTGCAGGTTCATACCGATTCGCGCCTCGGGGGGGAGTTGGGCCCCCTGTGAGGGGGCCATCCTAGCGCCGCCGCCGGGCCAGGTCAACGGCAAAGGGGAGGAAGCGCGGAGCCCGGGACGGCAGGCGGCGCCGAACGCTCCCCCTTCCTGATAAGCTGTTTTCCGCGAACTGTTTTCCCCCAGGGTTCGTATTGGACAGAAGATGCTTCCCGGGTTGCCCAAGAGTTTTCCTCTGCGCGAGCCCACGCGGATCGCGCTGGAGACCATCCGCGCCCACAAGCTGCGTACCTTCCTGACGCTGCTGGGCATCATCCTCTCCGTCTCCACGCTGATCATCGTGGTGGCGCTGATTGAGGGCACCAACCGCTACATCGCCGACCGGGTGGCCAACATGGGCGCCAACGTCTTCCTGGTGACTCAGTTCGGCATCATCCCCGACCGCAAGGAGTTCGTGAAGGCGCTGCGCCGCAACCGCCCCATCACCTGGGAGGACTTCGAGGACCTGCGCGACAAAATGGAGCTGCCTCTGCGGGTGGGCCTGGAGACCCGGCGCACGGGCACGGTCAAGTTCGGCAACCAGAGCCTGGAGGACATCGATCTCCGCGGGGTCACCGCCAACATCGGTGACATGGACGTCGAGGAGCCGGCCACAGGCCGCTACATGACCGACTCCGACGACAGCCACCGCTCCCAGGTCACCCTCATCGGCGCCGACGTCGCCAAACGCCTTTTCCCGGGCGTGGACCCCATGGGCCAGACCCTGCTCATCGACGGCCGCCCCTTCGAGGTAGTGGGGGTCGCCAAACCCATGGGCACCGTCCTCGGCCAGAGCCAGGACAACTTCGTCTACATGCCCATCCAGACCTTCCTGAAGATCTACGGCTCGAACTTGCGGGGCATGGCCATCAACATCCAGTCGCGCGGGCCCAACTGGACCCTGCGCACCCAGGAGGAGGCCCGCACCCTGATGCGCGGCCGCCGCCATCTGGCCACGAGCGAAGACGACAGCTTCGGCATCATCTCCGCCTCCACCGTCATGGACCTGTGGAAGCAGCTCACCGCGGCCATCGCTTCCACCATGGTGGGCGTGGTCTCGGTCTTCCTGGTCATCGGCGGAGTGGTCATCATGAACGTCATGCTGACCAGCGTGACCGAGCGCACCCGGGAGATCGGCATCCGCAAGTCGCTGGGCGCCCGCAAGCGCGACATCCTGCTGCAATTCCTGGTGGAGTCGGCGGTGCTGGCGGGCTTGGGCGGCGCCATCGGAGTGCTGCTGGCGGCGGGCCTCTCCGCCCTGGTCGGCGCCACCACCTCCGTCCCCATGGCCATCCCCATCTCCGCGGTCATCGTCTCCCTGGCCGTTTCCACCGCGGTCGGCCTGTTCTTCGGCATCTATCCGGCGCGCCGGGCGGCGGAGCTGGACCCCATCGAGGCCCTGCGCTATGAGACCTGATCGGAGCCCGCGGCCATGATCCGCCTTCACCTGGGCGAAAACTCGCTGATGGCGCTCGACACCCTGCGCAACCACAAGGTGCGGTCGTTCCTCACCGTGCTGGGCGTGGTCATTGGAGTGACCGCGGTCATCGCCGTGGGCTCCATCCTGGTGGGGCTGGATCGCAACGTCCAGGAGTCGCTGGAGGATTTCGGCTCCAACACCCTGTTCATCTTCAAGTTCGAGCCCGGCATCCACTTCGGGCGGCTGAGCGCCGAGGAGCGCCGCCGCAAGCCCCTTACGCTCGAGGACGGTCTGGCCATCAAGGAGTTTTGCTCGGAGGTCAAGAACGTCTCGGTGCAGGTGTTCCCGCGCGTCGGCCAGGGGCGGCGGCCGATACCCGAAGCCCGCTACCAGGGCCGCGAAAGCGACGTCGACTACAACGGCGCCCTCGCCTCCTACGAGCAGGTGGAAGAGGCGCGCATCGCCAAGGGCCGCTTCTTCTCCGACGCCGAGGATCTCCACCGCGCCGAGCTGGTGGTGATCGGATACGACCTCGACCGCGCCCTCTTTCCCGGCGAGAACGCCCTGGGCAAGACCATCCTCATCGCCGGCCACTCCTACCAGGTGGTAGGGGTGCTGGAGAAGCGCAAGGGCAACGTGCTGCGCGGGGAAGGCACGGACGTGCAGGCGCTGGTCCCTTACCGCACCTACCGCAAGCACAACCCCAACGACGATGAGCACTTCATCGCTGCCCAGGCCTACCCCGGCCGCAAGGATGCCGCCGAGGACCAGATCCGCGGGCTGTTGCGCCAGCGCCGCCGCGTCCCCATGGACCAGCCCGATACCTTCGGCATCTCCAGCGCCGAGCGCATCGCCAACCAGTTCCGCGAGATCACCGCCAACGTCGCCCTGCTCACCATCGCCATCAGCTCCATCGGCCTGCTGGTGGGCGGCGTGGGCGTCATGAACATCATGCTCATGTCGGTCACCGAGCGCACCCGCGAGATCGGCGTGCGCAAGGCCCTGGGCGCCCGCCGCCGCGACATCATCTTCCAGTTCCTCACCGAGGCCATGGCCCTCACCGGCTCTGGCGGCGTCATCGGCGTTCTCACCGGGATGGCCATCAGCTTCCTCATCAACCGCCTGCTGCCCAACCTGCCCTCCGCCGTGCCCCTCTGGGCCGTGGCCGCCGGCGTACTCGTGGCCATGAGTGTCGGACTGTTCTTCGGCATCTATCCCGCGGTGCAGGCGTCCAAGCTCGATCCCGTCGACGCCCTGCGCTACGAGTAGAAGGATTGTGTGGACGCGGGCGACTCGCCCGCGCTCTTCGCGACAAAAATCAAAAGGCCGCCCGGAAACCGGACGGCCTTTCTCTAGGGAGAATAGTTCCAACGGTAAAGTGTTCCGTCAAAACTTTCTGGAGAAATCTTAAGAGGGCGGCTCGTGGGGTGTCAAGTAGTTTTTCTATAATAAATGTCTTTGTTTTCAACAACTTAACAAATTAATCCAACCAGTTAACCTACTGACAAAAAGTGTCATTAATCACCCGGCCTTCCAGCGCAAATCCATGCAGGGGAACGGCTTAGAAGCCGGACGGACCCGGGTCAGTCTCGCAGGTGAAGCTGGATGATTTCCACATTTTCCGAGCGGTCGAAGACGCGGTCGGGGAAGAAGCGCTTGGCCAGGATGCGTACGCCGCCGAAGAAGATCCCGATAACCAGCGCGAACAGCAGAAGGACCCCGATCAGCGTGAAGACGCCGATGATCAGGTTGCCGATGTTGTCCCGAGGGCTGTTGGTGCGCTCGTTCCAAGTGACGTCGGCGTCGTAGTTCACCTGGCTGAGCAGCGCCCTAGCTTCCTCGGGCGAGACCTCTCCGGCCACCACCGCCACCAGCGGCCCAGTGCGCTTGGCCATGAAGGCCAGCCCGGTTTCGGGAGTTCCCGGGACGGGCGGCGGCCGGTAGGCGGCCACGGCGCGCAGCCGCTCGGCGGCGATCTGCGGCGTGGGATAGGCGATCACCATCAGCGTGGCGCGGCCCTGGCCCGTCCGGTAGGTGGCGAGCGCGATCTCGGGATTGCGGCTGAAGTCCAGGACCTCCGCCGGCAGGGGCGCACCCACCGCCGCCAGCCCGGCGGGGCCCAGCACGTACCGGCTGGAGTTCGGCTCCCGCGCCTCGGCCGGCAGATACGAGGGCAGACTGGGGGGCCGGGAGGCATACGGCGCCGGCTGGGGCAGCGCCCCGGCCAACTGGCGCAGGTCGGCTGCCGACATGGCCGTCACCCGGTCGAGCTTCACCTCCACCAGGACGTGACCACGGTAGAACAGTACCCGAGCGCCGCTCGAGAGCGCCCGGTCGCCGATGGACTCGGCCTGCATCTGGGGCTGCTGGTAGAAGCTGAAGGCGCCGAAGGCGCCGGTGGCGTCGCCGAAGCGCGCCGCCCGCGCCTGGATCTTGCGGTCGCCGCGGGTGTAGGAGGCATCCTCGAAGTCGGTGAATCCGAATTCCCGCAGGACGGCGGCGTGCGCCGGCTCGGCTGCGGCCGCCTCGGTGCTCACCCGGCTGGGCACGGACTTGTGCCAGCCCGAGAATTCCGCCGGCAGCAGCGCCGGGCCTGCTTGCGCCGCCGCCATCCCGGCCAGAGCCATCCCCAGCAGCGCGAGATATCGGACAGTCTTCATCTCTGGGAGGGGCCGTCTTTCTCCATACCTGCATTGGACAACCGGCCCTGCTGGAAAGATTCTACGCCGGGGCGGGAAAGTGACGGCAGGCTATTGGCTGGCGTCCCGGGCGGGCTTGGTGGATCCGGAGGCCAAGCTGACGCCGCTCAGCCCGTCCACGTATTTGGCCACGCCCTTGTAGAGGGCTTCAGCGATCTTCTGGCGGTATTCCGGCGTCTTCAGCTTGCGCTCGTCCGTGCCATTGGAGAGGAACGAGATCTCAGCCAGGATGGAGGGCATATTGGCCCCGATCAGCACCACAAACGGCGCCTTCTTCACTCCTCGGTTGCGCACCCCGGGATTCTTCTTGGAGATGCCGGCATGCAGGGCGGTCTGCACCTCGGAGGCGAACTCGCGCGACTCCTCGATCTTGTCCTTGAGCGCGATCTTTTTCACCAGGTCCTGCAGTTCGTGGATGGACTTCTCCGAGACCGCGTTCTCGCGCGCCGCCACCTCCAGCGCGTCCTCCGAAGAGGTGAAGTTCAGGTAGTAGGTCTCCACCCCGCGCGCCCCGGAGTCGCGGCTGGAATTGGCGTGGATGGAGAGGAACAAGTCGGCCTGGTTCTGGTTGGCCACCGCGGTCCGGCTCTCCAGCGGCACGAACGTGTCGTCGTCGCGCGTGTACACCACGTCGGCGCCCATCTTGTCCTGCAGCAGCCGTCCCAGCCGCAGGGAGACGTCCAGCACCAGGTCTTTCTCCGCGAAGCCGTTGTGGCCGATGGTGCCGGTGTCGTGCCCGCCGTGGCCGGGATCGATCACGATGCGCCCGATCTTCAGCCCCAGAGCCCGCACCAGCGAGTGCTCGCCCGAGGCCGTGGGCCGGGCCTCGCGCCCCACCGGCGGCGAGTTCTTCCGCTGGCCCTCCCCGCGCGGGGCCACCGCCTCGTAGGTGGGGCCGCTGGTGGGCTTCGAGGTCGCCTTGACCTCCTTTTCCGTACCCGGCGCAGGCTCGGGTCTCTCGGCTTCTGCCTTCTTGGTGATCTCCGCCTTGGAAGGCGCAGCCTCGGCCTTGGAAGTCCTGGAACTCTCTGGCTTGGTGGCCGCTTCGGACTTGGCCACTGGCGGTGCGGGCTTGTCCTTCTCCCGGGCCGCCGTTTCCGTCTTCACCGGCGCCTTGCCGTGGATGTCCACGATCAGCCGGTAGGGGTTGGGCAGCAGGAAGGCCGAGTACTCGGCCAGGTCCTGGACCTCCAGCACCACCCGCGTCATCCCCGGCTGGTACTGGGCCACCCGGACCCTCTTCAGGAAGCCGTCCTCCACGTCGAAGGTCTTGCCCACCAGCTCCGAAGCCAGCTTGGTATCGTGCAGGTCGAAGAAGATGCGGTCCGGGTCGGCGATGCGCCCCGCCTCGTACTGGACCTCGTTCTCCAGATCGATGGCCACCCGAGTGTAGTCGGGCGTGGACCAGTGCCGGATGCTGGTCACCAGCGGCTTCCCGCTGTGCGATTCCGGTTGCGGGGAGCTGGTGCTCTCGGCCGCTGCTCTCGGCTCCTGCTTGTCCTTCTTTGTGTCCGTCTTCGCTTCCTTGGCGGCGGCCGGGACCTTTCTGGGAGCCCTAGCCTGCTTCTGAATCTCGGCGAGGGCCTGCTGGGCCTGCTCCGCCAGGCGGTGGTTGGGATAGCTCTTCAGGAACTCCTGGAAGGTGGCCGTGGCCTGCTGCGGCTGCTCCAGGTCTTCCCAGTAGATCTGCCCGATGGTGAACAGGGCTTCGAAGCGGTGGGGGCTGCCCGGGTACTCCCGGCGCAGGAACCGGTACTGGTCGATGGACTTCTCGAAGTAGGCGTCCTTGGCCAGGATCCGGCCTTCCTCGGCCATCAGCTCGGCCATGGCCAGCAGGCTTTCGTTGGCGCGGGGAGAAGCGGGAGAGTAGTGATAGACGCGACGGTAGGCCTCGATCACGCGGTTGTACTGGCCCTGGGTGCGCTCTTTGACCGGGCGCCCGTTCAGCGCCTCGCGCATGCGCTGCGCGGTTTCGAACTGCGATTGCGCCAACTGCCTCTTGTTCTTGCGTGGGACGCGTTTGCCTTCCGCCGGCAGGCACACCAAGAGCGCCAGCGCTGCCGCCAGACACACTCCCCAGCGGATTGGATGGACCTTCCTCAAAACCACCGTTTCCCTGTCCGCCCCGTCCCGCCCTTGCTTGTCTTCAATCCGTGTTGCTGAAGACCAGCGTGCCCCAGCGGTCGCGCGTCACCCGGATGGGCGCCGCATAGAAGGTGCCCATGTAGCGCAGCTTCTGCGGATTCCCGTTCCAGTACAAGCTGGTGATCTGACGCACGTAGTTGCGGGTCTCGCTGTAGGGCGGGATGCCGTGGTTGCGCTCGACCGCCCCCGCGCCCGCGTTATAAGCCGCGAGCGAGAGGCTGAGGTCGCCGCCGAAGTTCTCCAGCAGCTTCTTCAGGTGGCGCACTCCTCCGTCCACGTTCTGCTGCGGATCGAAGGGATTCTCCACGTTCAGACGCGCCGCCGTTCCCGGCATCAGCTGCATCAGTCCCATGGCCCCCTTGTTGGAGAGGGCCCGGGGATTGAAGTTGGACTCCACCTTGATGATGGCTCGCACCAAGTTGGGGTCCCGGTTGGGGGGGGCGGCCGCCTGTTCGATAGCGGCATCCACTTCCGACGAGGTCACGGAGCGGCCCTGCGCGATCCCGCGATAGCCGGGATTGGCGTCGGCCGCGTCGCTTCCGCCGGCAACTTGCTTGCTGCGCGGCAGGCTGGCGATGGAGCGCTGGACGGCGGCCGCGGGCGGGGCCCTGGGGGTGTACGACGGCACCGGCTTCCAGCGCCGCTCCGCCTGGCTCCAGTACACCAAAGGGCCTGATCCTCGCGCACTGCTTCTTGGGGTGGTGGTTTTCGGTGGGGTGGAGTCGTCCACGTAGATGGTCCGCTCGCCTTCCTTGCTGGGCACAATGGCGCCGCTCTGGAAAGCGAGCAGCGGCCCTGGCGCCAGAAAGGCGGCGAACGCGATCAGGGGAAGAAGATGGTTTCTTCTCATAGCTTTGGGCATCCGAGGCGCGAACCTCAACGGTCCGCTCCACACCCTACCCCCGAACCGGACGGAGAACTCCTCCAGAGTGGCTGGATTATATGCCGTACACGGACCAGGAGCAATCGGCCCCCGGCGGCGGTATCTACGGAGTGAATAGGGCAAAAACAGGAGAAACCAATATAAAACCAGACCTACAAGCATGAAACCATAACATGGAAGCGCGGCCCCGTCTTTGCTGCCTCCCCGGCTGCGGCTATAGTTATCCGGCGACCGCTTTCATGCCCGACCCAGTCACCTCCGCAGCGACTGCCGCTGTCCCGCAGAGCACGGACGCCGAGATGCTCACCGGCTTCTGGTACCGGGCGCTGCGCTCCGACGAAGTCCACGCGCGGGAGTTGACGCCGGCCACGCTGCTCGAGCTGCCGCTGGTGCTCGGACGCACCGATTCGGGGCAGGCCTTCGCCATGCGCGACAACTGCCCGCACCGCGGCATCCCGCTCTCCTACGGATGGTTTGACGGCCAGGACGTGCAGTGCAGCTACCACGGCTGGAAGTTCGACGCTTGCTCGGCGCAATGCGTCGAGATCCCTTCGCTGACCGCAGCCGACCGGCTCGACCCCCGCAAGATCCGCGCTGGACACTTCGCCTGCCAGGAACGCGACGGCTACCTGTGGGTCTTCGTCCCCGACCCGGGAACGGGCGGAGAGCCCGGCGGGCCGGCGCCCGGACTGCCCACCTTCAGCGAGAACTATCGCCGCACTCACTTGTGGGCAGAGCTGCCCTCGAACGTGGACCACGGCATCATCGGCCTGATGGACCCGGCGCACGGGCCCTTCGTCCACTCCGCCTGGTGGTGGCGCCAGCGCGAATCCATCCACGAGAAGGAGAAACGCTTCGAGCCCATCCCGCTGGGCTTTCGCATGTCGGCGCACCAGCCCTCGAAAAACTCGGCGCCCTACAAGCTGCTGAAGTGGTACGCGGGCGCTGCCGAGGTCACCACCACCATCGACTTCGTCCTGCCCAACCTGCGCTACGAGACCATCCGGGCGGGGAAGTACTGGTTCACCTCGCTCACCACGGTCACCCCCATCACGCGCCGCCGCTGCCGCATCGACGTGGCCGCCGCCTGGAACGTCTTCCGGCACGTGCCCCTGGCCATGACCATCGCGCGCCACTTCGGCAAGCGCTTCGTCGAGCAGGACCGCCTGACCATGGTGCAGCAGGCCGAAGGTCTCAGGCACAACCCGCCGCTCATGCTCATCGACGACGCCGACCGCCCCGCCAAGTGGTACTTCGAGCTGAAGAAGGCCTGGCTGGAATCCCGCCGCACCGGCCAGCCCCTGCGCCATCCCATGACCGGCCCGGTCACGCTCCGGTGGCGGAGCTAGAAGTCCTTCGTGAACCTTCGTGTCCTTCGTGGTGAGCTTGGTCTTCGTCAGTCGTCTTCCTTCACCAGCCAATCCAGGGCGGCCTCGCGGGTAGGAAAGGTGTGATAGTCGCGCGCGGAGAAGGTGCGTACGGCGTCGCGGAAGACCTTGGGCTGGGTCTCCTCCCCGACCAGGGCGGCGCGCTTCACCCGGTCGCGCTCCCGCACCGCCACTATCTTGACCTCTTCGACGGTGTCCTTCGAGAACTGGGCGCCGGTCAAGTCCACCAGAATCAGCGCCGAGCCCTTGGGCTGCGCCAGCACCACCCGTTCGCGCTCCTTCAGGATGTCGAGCAGGGTCTGGCGGGTGCAGCTGCTGTAATCCACCAGCAGAACCTGCTTGCCCTGATGGGTCACAAATCGAACGCGGTCCATGGGTGAGCACCTGGTACGTCAAGCACCCTGCAAAAGACACGATGGCTCCACGAAGGATTTCCCTGAGCAACCTTCGTGCGGCCGGAGCCTGCCCTGAGAGAAGCCGAAGGGTGACCTTTGTGGTCAGCTCTTACGAGAGCAGCGCTGCCACGACGGTATACACCTCGGCCAGCGCCGCGTCCAGGGCTTCGGGGTCCTTGCCGCCGGCTTCGGCCAGGTCGGGACGGCCGCCGCCCGAGCCGCCCACCTTCTTCGCCACCGGCCCGATGATCTTTCCCGCCGGAACGCGCTCCGCCAGGTCCTTGGTGACGCCCACGATGAGCGACACTTTCCCGTCCGCGGCCGAGCCCAGCACCACCACCCCCGAGCCCAGCTTCTGACGCAGGTTATCCACCAGCACGCGCATCTGCGACCGGTCGAGATTCTCCACGCGCTGCGCCAGCACCTTGACGCCCGCCACCACCCGCACCTGGTCGTCGCTGGCGGAGACCGAAGCCGAAGCCGACTTCATCCGTGCCCGGTCCAGTTCCTTGGTGAGCCGCTTGATCTCGGCTTCCTTCTTTTCGAGTTCAAGCTTGAGGACTTCCGCGGGCGATTGCGAGCCCCCCGCAGAAGAAGACGAAGCCCGGCCGACCAGGCTGGTCACCACGCTCTCCAGCTCATGGTCCCGGCGGAAGTGCTTGAGCGACCCCTCGCCCGAAACCGCCTCCACGCGCCGCACCCCGCTCGAAACGCTGCCCTCGTGCAGGATCTTCACCAAGCCGATCTCCCCCGTCGCCCCAGTGTGCGTCCCGCCGCAAAGCTCGGTGGAGAAGTCGCCGATGCGGATCACCCGCACCTTGTCGCCGTACTTCTCGCCAAAGAGCGCCATGGCCTTGTACTCGTTGATGGCTACGTCAATGGGGACGTCCGGGATCACCTCGACCTTCGTGTTCCCCAGCACTTCCTTATTGATGAGGTCCTCGATGTCCTGCATCTCCTCGTCGGCCACCGAGGTAAAGTGCGAGAAGTCGAAGCGCAGGTGGTCGGGGGCGACGAGCGACCCTGCCTGCTTCACGTGCTTGCCCAGGGTCTCGCGCAGCGCGGCATGAAGAAGATGCGTCGCCGTGTGGTTGCGCATGGTGTGCTCGCGGACCCCGGCGTTGACGCTCGCTGTGACGCGGTCGCCCACCACGAGGGGCTGCTTGGCGACAACCTTGTGCGCGCGCACACCCTGCACCGGCGCATAACAGCCGCGGACTTCAGCGACCACGTTGCGCGAGGGGTCATAGAGCCATCCCACATCGCCCACCTGCCCGCCGGACTCGGCATAGAAGGGGGTTTGGTCGAGGATGACTTCTCCGCTGTCGCCAACTTTAAGTTCCTGAACACTCTCGGGAACGAGCTCCTCACCGACCCTCAAGGGCCGAACAATTCTAAGTACAGAGCAATCGTTGACCCCTGTGTGCTCGTAGCCGACAAAAGTTGTCCGGGGCAGATCTTTGTAAGCACCTCTGATGACCTCTGCCTTCAGCGCTGCGTTAAAACCCAACTGGGCATTGAAAGCGATATCGCCTTTCCAGGAGGCGCGCGCTTTTTCCCGCTGCTCGGCCATGGCCTTATCAAAGCCCGTTGCGTCAAACAAGATCCCCTCGTCCCGACAGGTATCTTCGACGAAGTCTCGGGGCAGTCCGTAGGTGTCGTAGAGCTTGAACGCGTTCTCGCCGGGGTACGTGACCGAAACTCCCTGTCCTCTAAGCTGTTGAACCGCCGAGCCAAGGACGATTCGTCTTCGTTCGATGTCAGGCACGTCTTCGTCGAACGCCTTCAAATCCCTGAGCTTGAGTCCGCGCCTTTCTACCTCTGCTGCGACCGCAGATTGCAAACCCTCGTCAAGCTTCTTCAGTCCTATGTCAAGCGTGTGAAAGAAGCGAACCTCCTCCGCTTTAATGATTTGCATCACGCGAGCTTGGCTTTCGCGAACATCGGGATACGCATCAGACATCAGGTCAACCACCGGCGGCACCATCTCTGACAAGAACGGCTCCGTTGCCCCGTGCAAACGACCGTGACGTACCGCCCGGCGGAGTATCTTCCTGAGCACATAGCCTCTGCCTTCGTTGGAAGGCAATACGCCATCAGCAATGAGGAAAGTTGCAGCGCGAGAGTGGTCAGCAATGACTCTCAGTGACCCAGCTTCCGCTACGTTGCTCGAGTCGACAATCATCCGACCATGCGTCTGGCGGAAGATCAGCTGCGCCGCAATCCCGTACAAAGTCTCGAACAGGTCTGTGTCGTAGTTCGAGATCTTGCCCTGAAGCACAGCCGCCACCCGCTCCAGTCCCATGCCCGTATCCACGCAGGGTTTGGGCAGGGGCTTTAGGACTGTCTCCTGCGCCGATTTCAGTTCAATCTCCACCTTGTCCTGTGCGCCTTCTGTTTTGCGCCTCTCGATAGTCTTGTATTGCCGGTCGAACTGCATGAACACGAGGTTCCAGAGCTCGACGTAGCGGCCGCAGTCGCAGCCGAAGGCGCAGTCTTTGTGGCCGAGGTCGCTGGCCGCCGCGCCCATGTCGTAGTGGACTTCGCTGCACGGTCCGCAGGGGCCGGTATCGCCCATCTGCCAGAAGTTGTCTTTCATTCCAAATTCAAAGATTCGATTCTTCGGGACGCCGACCTCCAGCCAGTGCTTCTCCGCCTCGTCGTCGCGCCCCACGCCGCCTTCGCCCTTGAAGATGGTGCAGTAGAGCTTGTCTTTGGGGATGCCGTACCACTTCTTGTCGGTCAGCAGCTCCCAGGCGAAGTGGATGGCGTCTTGCTTGAAGTAGTCGCCGAAGCTAAAGTTCCCCAACATCTCGAAAAACGTGTGGTGGCGGTTGGTGAAGCCGACGTTCTCCAGGTCGTTGTGCTTGCCCCCGGCGCGCACGCACTTCTGCGACGAGCAGGCGCGCGCGTAGCCGCGCTTCTCCAGGCCCAGGAAGAGGTCCTTGAACTGATTCATACCGGCGTTGGTGAACAGCAGCGTGGGATCATTCGCCGGGACCAGCGACGAAGAGTGCACACGGGTGTGTCCCTGCTGCTCGAAGTAGCGCAGGAACATCTCGCGGATTTCGGAGCCGGTAGGCATGGCCACGGCCATTCTAACTGCTTTTCTCGCTCCGTTTCACTGCGCGAGAAGGCAAAAGGAAAAAGTAAAAAGGAAAAAGTGAGCCCCGACCCCCGGGAGGCAAGCTTCTGCCGCTTCCCCGGCCCTCGCGGTTACTTTTTCCTTTTACGTTCTTACTTTTTCCTTCGCCCTCCCCCTTCGTGGCAAGATATCCCTTCCCATGAACCTTGCCCCGCCCTCTCCGCTCCGCACGCGGCGTCTGGACCTCGTCCCCGCCACCGCTGCGCACCTGAAGGCCGAGCTCTGCGACCGCGCTGCGTTCGCGCGCCTGCTGGGAGCGCGCGTCCCCGGCGCCTGGCCGCCTCCGCTCTACGACCGCGCGGCGGTGAAGTACACGTTCAAGAAGCAGCGCGCCGCGCCGCAGCGGGGCTGGTCCACCTGGTATCTGCTGCTGCGGACCGACGCCGCGCCGGTGCTGGCCGGGATCTGCGGCTTCAAGGGTCTGCCCGAGGAAGGGATGGTCGAGGTCGGCTACGGCGTTCTCCAGCGCTTTCAGCGCCGTGGCTTGGCGACGGAAGCCACCGCCGCGCTGCTGCGCTGGGCCTTCTCCCATCCCCGCGTCGAGCTGGTCATCGCCCACACGCTGACCGAGCTCGCGCCCTCCATCCGCGTGCTGGAGAAGTGCGGCTTCACGCAGCGCGGGACGCCGCTCGACGAAGGCGCCATCCGCTTCGAGGTAACCCGCCAGGAGTTCCAGGCTGCCCAGCGAACTTAGGACTACCCACCTCATATTGTCATCCCGAGCGAGGGCGACCCGACCCCGCGCCAGCGGGGGAAGAAGCCCGAGTCGAGGGACCTCGGTTTTCTCAGCCGTCCCTACGGGACTGTTTCCTGTTTGTGCGCCTACCCGGCGCTGAAGCGCCGGGCTATTCTCATGGCGTCCCTGGCGGGACTCCGAGCCTGGATGCGCTCACGCCATCTCGCTCTCCAGCGCCGAAAGCACCTCCTCGTCCACGTCCCACTGTTTCAGGATTTTGAAAATCACGTCATTCGAAAATCCCGCCCGCGCCAGGGCGCGGAAGATGCGCGCGGCATCCTTCTGCGTCCGGGGCTTGGCCATGCGCTTGCGCGCCAGGTGCTGGCGGGCGAGCTTCTCTTCGCTCACGCCCGCGTAGGCGCTCTCCACCGCTTTCTCGATGACGTCGCCGTGCACGCCCTTGGCCTTGAGGTCGGTGATCACGCGCCGCCGGCCGAACTTCTCGTTCTCGCGGCGATAGGAGGAATAGGCCTCGGCGAAGCGGGTGTCGCTCAGGTACTTCTGCTCCTTCAGTTGCTCGACCACCGCCTCGATCAGCGCCTCGCCGTTCTCCTGGCCGGCCACGCGCTGGCGCAGCAGGCGCTTGAGCTCGGCCACCGAGCGCATGTGGCGGCCCAGCGCGCCGATGGCGTAGTCGTAGAGCGCGGGTTGGTCGTAGGTCTTACGGGTGCGGCGAAAGGGCATAGGGATAAGGCAAAAGTAAAGAGGAAAAAGGCAAGAGTAAAAAGGAAAAAGTAAAAAAGCGGCCAAAATAAGAAAAAGGCAAGGAGCACATCCTTCCTTGCCTTCGGTCTCACTTTTACCTTTTTACTTTTTCCTTTTCCTCCGCTAACCTCTGCTGGATCCTGCCCCTTCCATCTGCTCGCGGGCGGTGTCGGTGCCGGACCCGATGCCCGAGCACCTGAGCTTGAAGTCGTCGGGGTTACTGGCGTTCTCCAGCGCGGTCTCGTAGTTGATGAGGTTCTGGGTGTAGAGGTCGTAGAGCGACTGGTCGAAGGTCTGCATGCCGTACTGGGAAACGCCGGCGGCCAGGGCCTCGTGGATGCTGCGCGTCTTTTCCGGGACCATGATGCACTCGCGGATGTAGGCGGTGGCGATCAGCACCTCGATGGCGGGGACGCGCCCGGTACCGTCGGCTCGCTTCACCAGCCGCTGGCTGATCACGGCCTTGAGCGTCGCCGCCAGCTGAATGCGGATCTGCTTCTGCTCCGGCGGCGGGAAGACGGAGATGATGCGGTTGATGGTCTCCACCGCGTCCAGGGTGTGCAGGGTGGAGAAGACCATGTGCCCGGTCTCGGCGGCGTGCAGCGCGGTGGCGATGGTCTCCAGGTCGCGCATCTCGCCCACCAGGATGACGTCGGGGTCCTGGCGCAGGCTGGCGCGCAGCGCCGCGCCGAACGAGGAGGTATCCACTTCCACCTCGCGCTGGTTGACGAATCCCTTCTTGTCGCGGTGCAGGAACTCGATGGG